>JGI25917J50250_1000021_pt1 | contig 37258 bp, 35 predicted proteins | sample LauGreSBDMM110SN_4_FD_50250 | JGI IMG/M metagenome (IMG submission 50250) | reverse complement strand
TATTTTTTTCCAAGACTTTTTTGGAATTTTCATTTTTGGACATTTTTTTTGTCCATTTTTCGAAAAAGTAAAATACTCTTGGGAAAAAAAATAATAAAAAAATTAGGAAAAATTTGTGACCATAAAAATTCTTATGGTGTCATACATTAAAATATATTTTCTTTTTTGTTACGACGTTTTTTTTATTAATTTATTCTTTTTTTCGAAAATAATTTAGGCGTTTTTTTTGTTCTAATATATTAGAACATTATAGAATGAAAAAAACGCCAAAAAACGCCGAAATTTTCAATTGTCAAAATTGCACATTTAAATGCTGTAAAAAAAGTGAATGGGATAGACATATAATAACACGTAAACATCAAAATAGAACAAATTCGAACATTTTAAACGCCAAAAACGCCGAAATTTTTACATGTTCTTATTGTAATAAAAATTATAAAGCTAAAAGTAGTCTTTGGTATCATGAAAAAAAATGCCAAAATACAAACAAAACAGATATACAAGATACAACCGATTCAAGCAATAATGATTTTGTATTTGATAAAGAATTGGTTATGATGATTTTTAAACAAAATCAAGAAGTAATTAAACAAAATTCAGAATTACAAACCATGGTGATGGAAGTAGTGAAAAATGGAACACAAAACAACATAAATTCAAATAATAATACTAATAATACCAATTCTCACAACAAAACGTTTAATTTGCAATTCTTTTTAAATGAAACCTGTAAAGATGCCATGAATATTATGGATTTTGTAGATTCTATTAAATTACAATTGTCGGATTTGGAAAAAGTTGGCAACATTGGATACGTAGAAGGGATTTCAAATATTATTACATCTAATTTGAAAGCACTAGATGTTACTCAACGACCGATTCATTGTAGTGATGTCAAGAGAGAAGTTTTATATGTAAAAGATGAAAATAAATGGGAAAAAGAAAATGAAGAAAAGAAAAAGATACGAAAAGCAATTAAATATGTCGCTCATAAGAATACAAAATTGATTTCACAATTCAAAGATAAGTATCCTGATTGCGTGAAAAGTTATTCAAAGAAATCCGATCAATATAATAAATTGATTATTGAAGCAATGGGAGGCAAGGGTGATAATGATTTGGAAAAAGAAGACAAAATCATTAAAAAAATTTCTAAACAAGTCATTATTGATAAATAAAAAATAAAAAATTAAAACAATGACTAATATTTTATATAATTTATAAATGATGAAATTATATAAAAAACTTAACGTCTTCCTCTTCTAGTACCCTTTTTACTAGCCTTCTTTCTTCTGGTTCTTCTTCTTTTCCCTCCACCTAATTGATTATTATTATATTTTAGTTTCAATCTACTATTGGAAGTATTATAACCGCTTGGTTTAGATTCAAATAGTCCAAACATCTTATATCTTATACAAATAAAAGATATTTTAATTTTTTCTTTTTGTAAAAATTTTAATGTTTTCTTTTTGTACCTTTTTTACCTTTTCTTCCGCGTTTGTGTGTTTTTCCACCCATTAAATTATTATTTTTAAAGGTTAGTCTTGATGATTCAACGATTTTTTTAATACTTTCAGTGTCAGAAGCCCCTTTAATTCTTTTCATAATTTCTTTATATTCTGTCACTTTATCTGAATATTTCCCCTTATTCGTTGGTTTATCTAAATCTTTTATTTTTTTGTTTAGTTTGTCAGATAAATCGCTAACTGTCCCACTGTATCCGTTAAGTTCAATTGTTTCGTTACTTAATGATTTTGAGGATGAGTTTAAACCAGGCATAGAAATTTGTTCTGGCATCACGATTTCAGAGGTTGATGAATCTTCTTCCATGGAATCAAATGTAGGACTTTCTAAACTCATTTTATCAGATGAATTTCCATTTTTTAAATTTGATAATTCCATTTTTAACTCATCTATTTCATCTTGAACTTTATTTAATTTGATTTCAATAGATGCAGTATCACCCCCTCTTTTTCTTCTAGAATAACGAACCATTTATATATATTTGTTTATATAATAAAAAAATTTCGATCAAAGATTGAAACTATTAACAAAGTATAAGGCACTAATTTGACTAAATCTTTCCTTTATTTCGTCCTTTACTTTGTTATAAAAAGGTTCAATTTTGGCTCAACCTTTCCTTTATTTCGTCCTTTACTTTGTTATAAAAAGGTTCAATTTTGGCTCAACCTTTCCCAAAGGTTGATAAGGTTGACAATAAACAACATTCATTTTCTGTATGGTTGATAAATGGTTTAACTAAATCAACCTTCACTTTTTTATTTGGCGCCCTATGTTCGTAACCTGTTATTCTCTCTTCTTCAATAATTTTCCATATTTTTTCTATTTGCTCTACGTTATTTTTAAACCATTCTTTATTTCTTAATACTAAAACACAGCTTAATTTCTCTAATTTCCAATATATATTTTTAATCCAAACCATCTTTTTTTGTTCTTGATATAATTCAATCATTTCTTCCTCCCATTGATTGATCTCCTCATAATCACTAATATGAAGCGGTTTATATAGATAAAAAGGTTTGGATTCGCTTGTATTAAAATACATGATAGATCCTTTCACCACCTGTTTTTCTTCATTACTATCATTATAAAAACTCTCTGCATCTGGATATTCCGTAAATTTGGTTTCTAAAAAATCACATTCATCTAAATCACAGACTTCCATTTGCAGTTGCATTTGTATCCAATATTCCTTCTTTGGAATTCCTGTGATTTCACGATTAACAATATTTTTAATTTCTAACATTCTTCCATATCTCTCTGAACTTGTATCTATATTTATCCCATCTGGAGAAGCTCCTAAAAATTTGTATGTAGAATGTGGAATACAACCAAAATCTTCTACTTTGGTTTGATACATAACTTCATAAATCATCACCGATAATGGTTCATATTTTTGTCCCCAATGTAAAGTAGTATTTGTATTGACCATTTTAGGTTTTTCGTCAAGATCCATTGTTTTTAAAGGTTGACATTTTTCATAAATGAGTTGATTCATCATAGACTGACTTTCAAATGCTTTGTATGCGTTACTTGCAGTGATTAAATTGTGTCTAAATTGATACCATTCATCCGTTCTTTGGGTAGGTTGTGGAATGGTACGTAAGTAATTTATTTTATCAGAAATAATTGTATATTCATCTTCCGTCTTTTTTTCTATTTCTTTATTTTCATCCTGATTACTGATGGATCGTTCTGGATAAAATAAGGTAATATACATATAAAAAGCTTCTTCTAATATTTCATTAATATCATCTTCAATAATATCATTCAATTTTATATCTTCTTCAAATTGTGTGTAAAAAAGATTTGTAATTTCGTCTAATAAAATTTCTTCAAAATCTTCTTCGGTAATAATGGATGGATTTTGATTCATAAATTCATCCATAAGTTGAAATGCGGTTTCCATAATTTCTAATGCATATTCTTCGGTGACGATGGATGGTTCATCTTCAAAAATAAGAGTATCTAATTGATCCTTTAATTCTTCTAGTTCATATAAATACATTTACTATATATTATATGAATTTACTTTTATATTGATTTTTTTCAACCTTTAGAAAAGGTTGATAAGGTTGATTTATTCTATCAACTCCATATTGGATAATTCTTTCAAGTATCGTTTGGAACATGTCTCTACAAGAAGCCCATTGGCGTAAATTCCGTAATTCATGTAATAATCATCATTTTCTAATGCTAAATGATAAATGGTATAGTTTCCTGGAATTTCATAAATAGAAGCACGAGGATCAGCACATGCAGGTAATCGATATTTTCTATCGGTTACATAAGTGTTTCCATTCACTTCAATGACCTTTTCTCTCTGTTCTTCACTTACAAAATCATCTACTAAAATAGAGTGGCAACCAGTGATAACAAGTGGTTCAAAAACTTCTTCAAAATGATCTTGAGAACATTGATAAAGCTGGTCTTTGATTCGTTCTTTTAACGCAAGATGGTGGATTTCTCTCTTACCTATTAGATCAATAGGTAAATAGTTGTGTAGCAAAGTTTTCACTAAATCTCCTTTTCTCAAATTCTGAATCAGTTTGTATCCTTGATCGGTTAGAATCTTAGATCCTTCTTTGAAACAAACGATAGGTGGATTATTAAAAGATACACTGGATATAAACATATTTAAGCCTAAAGATTTTATGATCATTGAATTATAATAAGCATTAGGTGTTATATTATTATCACTTGTCCAAAAAGCAATACCAGGAGCAGATTGAAGATTATTTGGATCATTAAATGGATAAGATGTATAGGATTGAAAAACTAATCCATTTAAATCAGGTAATGTATATTGAAGACTTCCACTATAATATAATTGAAAACTATCTAACCAACTAGGAGGTATTGTATAAGAACCAGGATAAAAATTATTTACATCAATTGTTAATAAAACATATACACCATCTGAATAATCAACTCTAAAATTTTGTAATAAAACAGGATTATCCAACAAATACTGATAATATTCAATCCTTTTTGTAAAATAAAGTAGTTCTACATCTTGGCTGGTAGATTCCATGATCCAGTCTCCACCATGTTTAATATTTCCTGTTTTGTCATTGGATGCACCCACAATGACAGCAGTTTCTTTTGATAAAATTTGGTAATAATTTTCCCAATTCGAATAATTTAATGTATCACATGCTAAATAATCAATGTTTTTTACACGAAATTCTTTCAAAACATTTAAAATAAATTCTACATTTTCACTATATGGTTCTACTTCCTCCTCATTAAAGAAAGATTTACCATCCAAAAACATTTTCACATTTCCTAAACTAGAACTAAAAACAATTCCAATTCTAGAAATACTGGTGAAATTAGCTTGTAATAAGGTAAGTAATTCAGTTTTATTAGACATGATTGAATAAACGATGGGGAAAGTAGAAGAATTTACGGAGTCCACAAATGTTTGATAATCATTTACAGAATTATCAATAAGCAATACATTTGTGAATTGATTCTCTTTTGTAATTTCAGGATAAACAAGAGGTGCTGGTTCTCCACATGTTAGATACGATAAAAAAGACATTTATATTATAAAAGTATAATATTTATACTTTTATAAAAAATTGTTTTTATTTTGGCTCAACCTTTCTAAAGGTTGATTAGTTTTCATGATCCGATGACGAATCATTTGGATCATTCGTTTTGATAGAAAGTAAATTTTTATTTTTGACTGTTCCGTGTGTTTTTTTTGATATTGCTGGCAACGATTTAATCGTGGAAAGACGTTTATCTATGTTTTTAAGTGTGAAATGTTTGGTTGATTTTGTATAAGACAAGGCTGGAATTTCTTTTACTTGTCCTGTTATCTTATCATAAATCACATCTTTAACACGTTGTAACTTTTTTCTATCCATAGATTCTTTTAAAAATGCAATTAATAGTTCGCCTTCGTCCTCCGTCATGTCATTTTCTTTAATATAGATACTTACATAGTCAATTAATTTTTTTGTTTTGATTGTTTTATTTAATTTACACCATGGTTCATTGCTATTATTATTTTTTTCATTTTCTAAAAAAAGATCTAAATTTGACATATCATTGGATGACTTGGTTTCTTTAATAGGATTTCCATTTAATAACATGGTTTTGTATTTAATATTTTTTAGCTCCAAACATTCTTCATTTTGATTATTTTGGCTAGTAGTAGTTGTATTTTCTTCCATTTATATATTAATATAAAGAGATGAGTTTAACTTACTTTTATTAAATATTTATTTATTGATTATTGTTTATATTATTTATATATAAAATATTCAAAATAAAATAGATTCTATTGTATATTAAAATATAAATGGAAGAAAATGAAAATGTAATTGTGAATAACAATTCTAAAAAAATAAGTATTGTAGGAACAAATAACAGATATATGATGAAAAAAGTAACAAAAAGTAAAGAAGGACCAAAAAAACGTATTGAAAGTAATAAATGGAATCATCTTTTAAAAGAAGAAATTACTTTGGATAATCAATTAAAAATAATAAATGATTTATTTAATTTTAGTTTAAATGATAATCAAAATAACAACAGAGTGAATGAAGAGAAGGAAGAGAGTGAAGAGAAAGAAATATATAAAATAATAAAACAACAAATCAATCATAAAATAGCTGGTTATAAAAGCCAAGATGTTATTAAAAATTTGTACAAAGAAGATCAATTTATAAAATTTGAAGACATTCTTGAAAAAATGATGGAGTCAGAATTGAAATGTTATTATTGCAAAGATAATATGATTATTTTATATGATTTTGTGAGAGAAATGAAACAATGGACGGTAGATCGTATTGATAATGACATAGGTCATAATAAAGATAATTTTTATTTAGCATGTTTAGAATGTAACTTAAAAAGGAGAAGACAGTCGGATACCAAATTTTTATTTACGAAACAATTCAACCTTTTAAAATCAACCCTATCAACCTTTGAGAAAGGTTGAGCCAAAAATTGAAACCCTATCAACCTTTTTAACGAAGTAAAGGAAAAGTTGACCCAAATTGAAACCTTATCTAGAAAAGTTGAGCCAAATTGAAATCATTGATAAAAATTAAGGAATGTTTGGCTCAACCTTTCTCAAAGGTTGATAAGGTTGAATATTAGATAAAAAAATATAATATATACTATCATGGAATGGAAATGGACCAAAGGAGAACCTTATGAAAGAAGTAGACGACGTTATAATAATAATCAAAATAACGAACAATTGAGTGGAGAAGAAGAATTATTTGCAGAATCAAATCAAATGAATAAAGAACATGAAATTTCAGCCTATTCATCATCCCTAAACTATGATGAAAATACATGGGATATACTAAATCAAGAAGTTGCTAGTAATGGTTTTAAATTATCTAACAAGAGAGAAGATTTAGACTTAAAAATAGCAGACAGACAACTAATTCAACAAAGAGGATTCAATCCATTTTTATCTGANAATAATTACGTGGATGATGTTACTNTAAGGGATAATTATTTGAAACCTCAAAATACGACAAATGATTATCAAAAAAATGAATAAATTTAGCGAACACTATTGANACACATGGTATGNAATAATCTATTTACAAAATAAGCTAATATACTATTTGTTAACAACATAACACCATTAATAATAAACATGGTGTTTACTTCTTTACGTTTTTTAATCAAGGTGAAAATAAGACCAAAAACAGCAAATATCATAATAACGAAAAACATAATAGACATTAAATAAAAATAAAGGCAGTATTCTTTGCCTAAAGGTCCAAAATAATTACTCATAAAAGATTCCATTTATATAGATAAATATTATTTTTATATTAAACGACTTAAATAATATTTTTTACAAATACTTAATGAACAACACGGTTAGTTATGCTACTCAAAATGACTTATTATTAAATAACCTGATGGAATTTTATAAAGACGAATATAATATTAGTAAAATGTTAAAAATTATTACTGGAGAATCTAAAATATCATTAAGAATCGTGGATTGGTTTGCAACCAACTATGCTAAAAAATATTATACCTTGTATGATATTGAAGTAAATGAAAATATAAGAAGATTCAAAGTATACTTTGATTATAAGTTAAAATTAAAAGCATATAGTAAAAAACGTTTTGATCCTTTTTGCAGATGGGATAGAATTAGCATTCCATATAAAAATGGCACCTTTATTGAAACAACCATTGGACAATTGAATTTTTTTAAATGGGCCTTAGAAAATAAAGTCATTAATTACATTGAAGAAAATTATCTTGAAATTGAAAAAGATATGAATAATAGAAATAGTACATCCAAAAGAAAAGAACTTTCAATAGATAATGGTAAAACAAGAAAGAAGAGAGAAGAATTATCTATTTCTGCTACTAAGAGTATTAAAAAAGAGGATATTGAGATCGTTGTTAAATTTCATTAGCAAGTAAAAAAACAAAAGAAAAAATAGAAAAATAGAAAAATAGAAAAATAGAAAGAAAACAAAATATTGTAAAATAATTAGAAAGTTTAATATTTAAAAATAAATTAAATATTAAATTAATGGGAAATACACAACAATTATCTAATCAAAAAATAAATTATGAAGATATTCAACATGCTTTAAAAAACCCAGACACATATATTTTGATAAATACATTAAATCCAAATGAACAAACTTGTTTATTACCAAATACAGTGAATATAAATCAAGAAGAAGAATTAATAAATCGTCTTATTAAAATCGGGATTAAAAATATGAAAATGATTGTTTATGGAAAACATTGCAACGATGAAAAAATATACAAAAAACAAAGCCAGTTATTCTCATTAGGTTTCTATGATGTATATATTTACACTGGTGGAATGTTTGAATGGTTGTTATTGCAAGATATTTATGGTTCAACCGAATTTCCAACGACTCAAAAAGAATTAGATATACTCAGGTATAAGCCACCCAAAGTCCTAACAGCGTTTTATTTGGAATATTCTGAAAAATAATTTGTCTTTTTCTATAATATCATATTTTGTATACTTTGTATATTTTCTAATGCATTATCATGTAATATTTTGGAGTAATTTTTTGAAAAATCAGTTACGAATAAATTATCCGAACGATATTTTAAGACTCTATTATTAAATAAATCTAATGCTCTAAATAAAGAAGCTGTATAATCTAGATTTTCTCTCATCATTCCATAAATAACACATCGGTCAACATCATAAGCAGACAATAAATCTGCTTCTCTCACAATATGATAAGCTAATTGGTATTTTTTTAAATCAGGATAACCACATAATTTTACTTTGGAGTAAGACATGGTAGAAACAATTTTAGATACAGCTTCAATGTCATCTGCCTTTAAATAGTTGGACATGAATGATTTCATTTCAGTAATTCCCGATTCTTCATTCATATATTTTTTATCACACATGTCATGAATGATTGCGGATACAGATATAATTTCTTTTTGTTCTAGAAGATATGGGTGAATAGTGAGTTCCGAATCATATATTTTATTTGCAAGATGAAATACTTCCATACTATGCTTTAATGAGTGTGATTCATCTATGTTAAACTTGTTTGAGGTGTATATTACATAATTAAATGCAGCGTTTACAATACTAGATAAATTTAATATTTTCATTTTGTACTAAATAATAAAAATATTAAAAAAAAGAATAATAATTTCATTTTTATTTTTTATTTTTATTTTAATAAAATCTTCTTTAATTTTTACTTATATGTTGTATATTCATATATGTTTATAAATCAAATATTTTCTATTTTCTCAATTAAAATATCAAAATTTGTTTTATTTTCATCAAGTTCTACATTTCCATGATAAATCCATTGATCCTTAAACAAAGAAACATCGCTTAACATTTCGTTATGATAATCATGACATTTTGTTAAGTACTCTAAACTTATATTACTTTCTCCATCTCTAGAACGTTTTGCGATTCTCTCGTAACATATTTCAGGAGATGTATTTACATAGATAATATGATCAATTTTATAATCAAAAGCAAATATTTCAAATAAATTTAAATATATTTGATAATTTTGAATTTCAATATTTTTAGAATCATATAACATCTTTGCAAATACCATTTTGTCTGTATATAAACTACGTTCTGTAATAATCATGGAACCAGGGTTGTTTTTAATTGCTTCTTTTAATAATTTCATCCTAGTTATTAATGCCATGATTTGGAATGAAAACGAATGTTGTTTTTGATCTTGATAAAATAACTTTAACATAGAAGTGCCATTTTCATCGGTAATACTTTCCCATTCATCTACTGGTTCTTTCAAGAAAATAATTTTTTTTTCATTTTCATTTTTAAAGTGATCTTGTAATTTTTTTAACAAGGTAGATTTTCCTGAGCCAATATTTCCTTCTATTGAAATAATGATATTATTTTGTTTCATCATTTTTAAAAATATCAATATAATATTGTAGTAATAATATTTATTTATTTGATTAAATGATTTCACTTTTTTTTAAATTAAAAAAAATAAATAAAAAAAATGAAATAGAAAATAGATATAAAGAGAATCAAACATAATTTAATAACTAACTATCAAGAATGGATTTAAAACAAAGAAAACTGAATAGAGCTGAATGGAATTCTATTGAAGTTCCAGTATCTGAATCTGAAAAAGATATTTTAAATTTGATTATTCAAGGATACCATGATGTTAATATAAGAATTAATAATAATAATTCTATCTTTAACTTTTTAAAAATAGAATATAACGAAAAAATGGAAGATTATATTTATATCAAGTATTTCAGTGAACAATGTAAGACAATTGAATCAACCGTTATAAAAATTAATAAGAATTATAAAAATATAAACGTAAATGCAAATGTTAAAATTAATTCAGCCGATAAAATTAGATTTGATAGAAATGATGACAAAACCTTAAAAAAACAAGATATTTATGAAAATGTTCTATTAAAACACGCAGAAGAATTTCTTCGTTATAAATTAAAAAATGATAAAAAACAAATGATGTTTCACTATTATACTTTATTTAAATTATTAAAAAATAACATTAAAAGGGTCAATCGTCACATTTTGTCAATTTGCAATAATATGATGAAATTATTTGAAGATGAAATTGAGATATCAACTATTATTGAAAATGCTGATGAAATTATAGAAAAAAATAAAAATTTATTAAAGTATAGTGACTTGGTATTATATGAACATCAAAAAGAAATATTCACGGTTTGTAAAAATCCTGATCCCAAATTTGTTCTATACATGGCTCCCACAGGAACTGGAAAAACATTAACACCATTAGCATTGTCAGAACAAAATAAAATTATCTTTGTTTGTGCTGCAAGACATGTGGGATTAGCGCTGGCAAAAGCAGCAATATCTATTGGGAAAAAAATAGCCTTTGCCTTTGGTTGTGCAAGTGCAGATGATATTCGTCTTCATTATTTTGCAGCCAAAGAATATAGTAAGAATAAACGTACTGGTGGAATTGGGAAGGTTGATAATAGTGTAGGTGATGAAGTTGAGATCATAATTTGTGATATCAAATCATATTTACCTGCCATGTATTACATGAAAGCATTCAATAAAGATGATCATAAGTTGATTGTTTATTGGGATGAACCTACCATCACACTTGATTATGAAAACCACGAATTTCATCCAATTATTAATCAAATCTGGCGTGAAAATTTGATTCCTAATATGGTTTTATCATCTGCTACTTTGCCAAAATTACAAGAATTGACGGAAGCTATTTCTGATTTCAAAAATAAATTTCCTAGTTCGCAAGTATATAATATCGTAAGTCATGATTGTAAGAAATCCATTCCGATTATTAATAAAGATGGATTTACGGTATTGCCTCATTATTTATCTGAAAATTATGAAGATATTATGAAAATTGCAGAACATTGTGAGAATTATTTGACGTTGGTGCGATATTTTGATTTAAAAGAAGTAGTTGATTTTATCACGTATGTAAATAAAAATAATTTTACAAATATGAAAATGAAATTAGATCGTCATTTTGAAACGATAGATGATTTAGATATGAAAAGCATTAAAATATATTATATAAAAATGTTACAAAATATACTTCAAGGAACATGGGGAGCTATTTATAACAACTTTCGTACTACACGCACTCGTAAAATTCCAATGAATAATTCAGTTGACTTGAAAGGAAATAAAATTACTAAGTCTAGAAGTATTGGTCCTGGAACTAGTGTAACTAGTACTAGTGCTCCTTATTCAAATGCAAATACAAATGCTGGATCTAACTTGATTCGTCTTGCAAGTGAACAAATCGTTTCTTCTAGTCCTCTTCCTACAAATAATAGTAATACGAGTGTTGGTTCTGAAGGAACTGCAGGTGTCTATGTTACTACCAAAGATGCACATACACTTACTGATGGTCCTACGATTTTTATTACGAATGAAATTGAAAAAATAGCGAAATTTTGTATTCAACAAGCGAATATTCCTTCTATTGTCATGGATGAAATTATGAAAAAGATTGAATTTAATAATGTATTAAATGAAAAAATAGATTTATTAGAAACTAATTGGACTTATATCAAAGAAAAATCAGAACAAAATATGAAAAACAATGTACAAGGATCAAGAAATAAATCAACCAAAGATTTTAGAAAAATAAATCGCGAAACACAAAATGAAGATGAAACGAGTAATAAAAATGAAATGGCAAAATTAACAAATGAGATTAATTCATTACGATCTTTGATTAAAAGTGCGACCTTAAATGAAACATTTGTTCCAAATAAACATCTTCATATTAAAAAATGGGCGGAAGATGTGGCTACTACGGAATCCGTATTTTCAAGTGATATTGATGAGAATGTTGTCAATGAAATTATGTTATTGAATGGGATTGAGAATTCATGGAAAATATTATTGATGATGGGAATTGGTGTGTTTATTAATCATGAAAATATTAAATATACGGAAATTATGAAAACAATGGCGGATGAACAAAAATTATATATGATTATTGCGTCTAGTGATTATATTTATGGAACAAATTATCAATTTTGTCATGGGTATTTAAGTAAGGATTTGAATTTAACACAAGAAAAAATTATTCAGGCAATGGGGCGAATTGGTAGAAATAATATTCAGCAAAATTATACATTGCGTTTCCGAGATGACACACAGATAATGAAATTGTTTACGAATGAAACGGAAAAACCTGAAGTGAATAATATGAATAAATTGTTTAGTAGTACTTTACTTGAATAAATAGCGTATTAAAAAAAATAAAAAATATACAATATCAATATTATACAAATTATACAAATTACAAAACATGATTATATATTTATCTTATCACCAATCATCATCAAATGGTGCATGTCCGTTACATGTTATTTTTTTTGGGACAGGAAAAGTTAGATATTCATCATAATATCCACCACATATCCTACAATTAACTGCTTGAAATCTTTTTTCAGGTATAATTACAAAACTATTATCAAGTGTAGAAACTAAAGCTAAGCTAGTACACCAATGTTCGCAATTATCTGAGTCTTCTTCAACACCATCATCATCATGATAAAATCCATTAGGTCTAAATCTAGACACTTTAGCATATAGAAATCTATTTACAATTCTTTGTTTTATTTCTCTCGTTTTTGCGGTTTGAATATCATAAAAAGCGAAACTTTTTATCATATAAAGCACATCATCACATAAAGGTAGTCTGTTAAGGCAAAGTTGTTGGAACATCTTGATTTTAATTATTATATGAGTAAGTAAAATTAAGAAAAAGTATTTCAATTTTTATACTAATAGGTATTAATTTTAAATACTATTTTTTATTATAATCTTTACTTGTATGTTCTTTGCTTTGCCAATTGGCAAAGCAATAATTACATTATTTTTATTTATATACTTTTTTATTTTAACTAGAGATATGTCCATAGTATCTACATGTCTTTCTGTAATATCAAACTTTTTGTTTTAGAATGTAAATCATATATTTTATTTCGTAAAATTAAATAATATTCATATCTTTCCTTAGGTAATTCAGATTCAAATACTTTACAATTTCCAGTAGAAATATTTTCTACTTTTTTTTTATCAATCTGTGAATTAGGATTATTTTGAATAATAGTATTATAAATCCGAATAGTTTTCCATCCCTCCAACATTTTTTCAAAAATAAAAATAACTTCTTCACCTGTTACATCTCGTTTTAATGTTCTTTTTTTCTCTCTACGTTCTGTTTTGAATTGAATATATTTTTGTTTATCTAGATTCATTATTAATTATAAATATTATTTTTCTTTATTACATTTGGGTTTATTTGTATATAAATTTGTCTATATTATAGACATTTTAGTTTATTTTGATTTGTTTGCTTTTGTTGTAACAAAAGCAATTTTTTAATTATAACGTAGAAAACAGATATTTTTTGCTCCTGAACCTTCAGAAGCAATAATTTATTTATAAAATACTAATATTTTCCTCTTTATATTTTTCCTTGATTTTATTATTTAATATTTCTAATTGTTCTTGTAAATCGTAACCTTCTGGTAAAACCATTTTGATAGTTAATCGTTTATTATTGATTCTTTTTTCAAATACGAAATGCGGCTTTCCACAAATAGTAGTTAAAGATACATACATCGGCAAAACTGCTTGTTCTACTTCTTTTTCTGGCTGAATATCATTATCCAAATCATCTAATACTTTGATAATTTGTTTTAATTTGTCTTGTATAGATATTTTATTAGACTTTGTTCCAGTGTATATTTTTTCAAGTTTGGGATGTTTTTCAATTCTAAAAAATTCTCTACTTCTAGTCTTTTCAGGGTTTAACCATTCGTGATAATAGACAATATATTTTCTAAGCATGTCTTTTGTGATTCCTTGTGGCAATGGTTTTGCATTATAATTTCTTTCTCTCTTTGTATCTTTTTTAATTCCTTTTGTATTTTCTTCTTGTTCTTTTCTGGTTGCAATTCTTAGGTTTTCTAATGTATTGTTTAATGGGTCTTGGTCAATATGGTCTACACTAACATTTTTTGTTCCTTTTCCATTTCCATAACAATTCATAATTATTTGATGGATAAATAATGAATTATTAGATGATAAAATATAGCCATTACTATGTTTATGAAAAGTTAATTTTTTTCCGTCATTGTTTAAATCTTCATATTCTCTTAATTTATCTAATGATTTTTGACATAATTTAATAATTGTATTTTTCTCACAATACATTAATAAGATTTCTTTTCCATTTGCATCTATTTTCCAAATAGGGTTTTTCATATAATAAGGTTCATTCCCATTTTTAGAAAAATGACCTTGAATGTATTCTTTCACATCATAATTTTTAATTATTTCTTCATGATAAATATGATAAATTTCAATATTACTTCTTCGTAAGTCTAGTGGATTATTATTTTTAAAAACATATTTTACATTATTTTCTTTAAAATTGTATAAAAACATTAAATAATTTATTTTTTGTTCATTATAATTGTAAGATGGATACAAATCACATTTATTAATAAAAACAAACTTTTTTTCAAAATTAATTATTTTATTCATATCATCAAAGTCAAAAAAATATTTTTTACCATTATATTCAATGGTTCCACATACAAGTTCTTTGTCAAACAAATAAACAGGTTTTCCGTTTTCAACACTATTCATTTTATAATTTATATAAAATAAATATCTTTAAGTTATTATTCTGACTAATAATATAATTATAATAGTTTCTTTAATTACTATAGGCTAACCCTCCCATACCACTCATAATTCTTAAAACGTTATAATTTGTAGCGTAGACACGTACCTTAGCAGTCTTTGTACCTTCAACGGTGGCGTTGGAAAGAACTAGCTGTAAAGTAGCGTTATCAATTCTGGAGAAGTTACATGTGCCTGAGGGTTGATGTTCCTCAGGTCTTAAAGCGAAAGAGTATACGTTAATACCCTCATCAGGACTACGTGTGTGTGCTTGGTATGGTTGAACCCATGAGAAGTAAGATCCTTCACGCTCAGAGAAGCGATCTTGTCCGTTTAATTGAAGCTTAGCAGTAACAACTGGATTTTGACCCCAGCAATGCATGTCAAGAGAAGTCTCAGAAAGAACGAATGTTCCAGCATCAGAGACACCTGAGTTATCAAGATGAGAACCAGATTCTTGTAAAGCAGCAATATCAAATTGAGATAAACCAGTTCCAGAAGTATTTAAATTAATAGCTGGTCCACCTAAGTTGGCTTCATTGTATGGGTTGGAAGGTCCGTGCCAGTATCCAGTGAAACCTTCACCAGGAATGTAGTCAAGAGCTCCAGCATCTTGGAAAAGACCACGGGCATCAATGAAAGCACGTGAGTCAGCAGCAATGGATTGAGGACCACCGAATGCATGGACAGCATTAGGAAGGGCATCAACGGCATCAGTATAGTTGAATGGCTGAGCACCAAGAACCTTGAAAAGAAGAGCATCACAGGTTAAAGATGAGCAGTAATCTACGTTTTGATCAGGCTGAACAACCCAGATAAGTTCTTTGACAGGGTGGTTGAAGTTAAGCTTGATTTTGTTACTTGAAGAACCAACCGATTCATCACCAGTGAATTGAAGTTGGGTAATTAAGTACTCGTGAGGGTTTTGTGCCATTCTTCTACGTTCATCGGTATCAAGGAAAACGTAATCAACATAAAGGGATGCAGCAACTAAAGATTGATTGTAGGCAATGGTGGCAGGAACTGGTCTGCCAACGGAGTATTGTCCACTTGCTCCACTGTATGGACTTGTGTTGCAGTTTAAGGTTGTAACAGCCCATAAACATTCATCAATAGGACGAATATCAAGGTTGATTTTAACTTCGTGGTATTGAAGAGCGATTAAAGGAAGGGCTAATCCAGGATTGGTACAGAACCAAAATTGAAGAGGAACATAAAGAGTTGTTTCAGGAAGAGCGTTACGAGGAGCACAAACTTGACGAGGAGCAAGGGAGTCACAAGGACTTTCAACGTCAGAGAAAGAAGGATCAGTGATGAAAGTTAATTGGGTTGTGTTTCCAATCATCTTGAAATAACCTCTTTGTTGTTCAGAAGTCATGGTAAGTTGGTTCCAGATGTGCATCCAGTCACCATATTGTCTGTCAATTCTTTGACCTCCAATTTCAACTTCAACTTGAGCGATTAATTGTTCTCCAGGGTAATCTAACCAACGTGCATAAACACCAGTGTTTTGGCCAGTTGTATAGTTTCCTAGACCCATAAGTTGGTTGATTTCAGGAACTGTAACTTGTAAATAGGTGCGGTAAGCAAGATCACCATTTCTACTAATTACACATTGTACACGGCGCCCAAAATCGGCTTGACCGTTAAATGTTTGTTCAATAGATTCAATTGCAAAATTTGTATATCTGCGGTAAGTAACCTTCCAAAAGGTAATTTGAGGATTTCCTGTTAGGTAAACATCTTGTGCGCCATAGGCCACTAATTGCATTAAACCACCTCCCATATTTTATAATATTGCTAAAGAAAAAAAAAATAATAATTTTAATTTAATTCAAATTAAATTAAATTAAAAATTTTGATTCATGAAATTATTTTATTAAGGTCTAAATTTGTTTTCATAAATTTTAATAAATAACTGTCTTCTAGCACTTCTTTTTTATTTTCATGATTTTTTGTAAAAACATAAGATTGATTCTTTTTTTTAACCGTCCATCCTTCTTCAATGGCATTCGTTAATAAAACCATTTTTTGAAATTGAATCGGATTTACTTTAAAATTATCTTCTAAATGTTTTAAGGATTCAATATTTATTGCAAAATCCATTTTTTTTATATAATTTAAAGAAAACTATTACGATCTTTTAACTTGTCTTTTTATTAATTATTAGTTATTATTCGTATTAATAATTAAAAATACAATTAAAAATATAAGTAAAATAATATAATTAATTTTATTATTAATTAAATAAAAAACTTACTTTACTTTAATAAGAATGCCAATTTTTAAGCCTAAACCAAACAAAAAAATAAAATTCAATAAAAAAAGTGCAATCACTCTTGACAATAAACATAAAGAATTTTTAAATGAATTTTCAAAAGATGATTACGATAATATTCCTAAATTAAAATATGAAAAACAACAATTACTAGAAAAAATAAATAATAGTACATGTGATTTATCTGTAGAACAACAATTAGAGATCAAAGACCGTATCAAAGAAATCAAAAAAAATATAATAGAGATAAAGTCTAGAAAAAAAGAATATTTTTTAGATAATTCCAAATATATTTTTAATTATTTTGAAAATAAAAAAAACATATCTTCCAATATGTCATCAAATCAAGTTTCTAGTAAAAATAAAATCGTAAATAATTTTTTTAAAATAAAAGATAACGAAGAATCCAATAATAACAATGATAAAATGATTGATAATAACGTTCAAAAATATTTGACGAATATTGATGATGCATTTTTAGATATTAATTCATTTGTCTATCAGTCAGACATATGTCAATATTGTCATGTGGGAGAATTGATTCCTTTGGAAGATGAAGGGATTGTTATTTGTAACTCATGTTCTAGAAGTTTATTATATTTGATTGAAAATGAAAAACCATCTTATAAGGAGCCACCAAAAGAAGTATGTTTTTATGCTTATAAAAGAATCAATCATTTTAAAGAAATCTTGGCACAATTTCAAGGAAAAGAAACCACACAAATACCTCATGATGTTATTGAAAATATTAAGTTACAAGTAAAGAAAGAGAGAATAGAATTGGCACAAATTACGAATCATAAAACGAAGGAAATTTTAAAGAAATTGGGTTATAATAAATATTATGAACATATACAATTTATAAAGGATAAATTAGGAATTAAACCACCAGTGATGTCTCCAGAATTAGAAGAAACTCTTTGTAATCTTTTTATGGAATTACAAGCACCTTATTCCAAATTTTGTCCAGATGATAGAGTGAATTTTTTAAATTATTATTATACTGCCTATAAATTATGTGAATTGCTTGGCGAAACACACTATTTAGAACATTTTCCAATGTTAAAAGATAGAGAGAAACGCATTGAACAAGATAATGTTTGGAAAAAAATTTGTGCAGAATTAGACTGGGAATTTATAACAACTGTCTAAGGTTTCTCTTATGTTGTTTTATATGGAAATAATTTCAATAAATTGGTGTTAAAAATAGAAAAATTTGGGTCGTAACAATTAGAACCGACACCTGTTCCGTAACGTTGACCACCGACAATTTTTTTCTTATATGTTTTTCTTCTATTACTATTTTTTTTACTAGTTTTTCTAAGATATTGTTTACTACTTTTTCTATGGGTTTTACGTCTTCTATTTGTCATTTTACGCATAATATATTATATCATTAGATTTTTATAATATATTATTTTAATTCAGATTTATCATTTAGAATCCCCCTGGGAATTTAACTAAGTTTGCACCAATACCGAATCCAGCACCTGATCTAGCAGTTACACCCATACTTGGAATATAGGTATCTAAAATACTGAAGGTTGCAGCAGCAGTTAATGAAATAAGAATGATTTCTTCTACATTTAAAGAACGTTTAGGTATGGCATAGGCAGCGATAGCTACCATTAAACCTTCTACTAAATACTTAATGATTCTTTTGACAAGTTCACCAACGTTTATTAATCCGTTCATTATATTAATAAATAAGAAAAAAATATATATATTTGCGATAAAAAACTTAGAATTAAATATTTATTAAATTAAAATGGATATCAGTAAATCTAAAAACGGAAAGAGTGAAACAAATTTTGAAAAAAAAACCAAGAACGGATCAAAAAATCCTAAATATGTTGACTTATTGGAAGAAGATAAACCTATCGCGAATCAAAAATTTGTATGTGTATCTTTTGTTTCCCCAGAAAAAATTTTAAAACAAAAGGAGGTTTTCTTTTTTGAAGAATTCCTAAAGAAATGGGATTTCAATAAATCCATGGAAAAGTTTATTCAGTTTCTAAATTTTATATCCTATAAATACAACGTTTCATTTGATGATCTTTCCAATGATTTCAAAGAGTTTGTAAAAGAAGAAAAAGAACTTCTTTCTAAATCAGGAATGTCGGATGATTACAAAACTTTTATTGATAATAATGAAGACGAGTTAGATAAATCCTTTAATGTCATTAATAATTTTCAGACTTCCACTCGGGGTTTGAAAATTAGAGGAGTTTATCCAACTGTTGAAGAAGCTGAATTAAGATGTAAAATGTTGAGAGAAATGGATCCAAATCATGACGTGTTTGTGGGTCCAGTTGGTCTATGGATGCCATGGGATCCTGAAGCATACAAAACGGGGCGTGTGGAGTATTTGGAAGAAGAATTGAATCAATTGATGAGTGAGAAGAAGAAGAATGAATACAATGCTAAATCAGCTTTTGAACAACGTATTAAAGAAGCGAAAGAAAAGGCGATTGAAGAAAATATTAAAAATGCAGAAAAGTCTGGAAATACATTAACTCAGACCATAGATGAAAATGGAAATCTAATTGGAATCAATAATACAACCCAAGAATCTGTTTTAAATAAAAAAGAAACGATTTCTACTGCGGATATATGTATGGAATTATTTGAAGGAGAGAATATTGTTGTAGGAAAAACAGATAATGGACAGAGTGAATTAATTAGTGGACCATTTGCTACAAATAAAATTTTGGAATAATTTAAGAAAAATAATATTGAAATAATTTAAATAACACTATAATAATAATCATTTATTATATTTTTATTTTTAACAAATCTACTCATTTTAGAGGCGGAAATATTCTCTGATTCTGCTGCTTTTGCAATACTATCCCATGTTCCCAGTAATAAGTTTGTTTTCTCTTCTCTCTTATATACTTTTTTGCCTGTGGATGAAATAAGCTTAGGTTTGATATCAGATTGTTTTAATGAAATTCCATAGTACCCTTCATTGTTTCCATCTTCCGTCCATACCGTTGCTTTAAGAGCATAAGGGGAAGAATTTAAGTATTCTTTTATTTCTTTTATATCATTATCAGTTAATTCTTTATCAACTGAAACTTTCCATTTTTGGTATTCTCTTAATAAGACAGAATTTAAAATTTTTCCACAATCCGAAAATTTACATACTTGAAATATAAATGTTTCAACCATAGAATTTTCTTGATGTTTTTTATATTCCAGTGGTTTTAATTTAATACCTATATATCCATGATTCCTTTGAATACGTTTTGGTTTGAATCTTGTATCTAAATAATTTTTAAGAGAGTGAAACATTTCTTTTGTAGGTTTTACTTGTGACCATAAACGATAACGACCTTCTAAATTAACAGATAATTCTTCTACATCTGGACGAACAATACAAATACTATTTACAAAATCATTGAATTTTTTATTAACTTCATCTTCAGGTAATAAAACATTTTGATAAACTGATTGATTCTCATGATTTACAGATTCAATTACTTTTTGTTGATTTTCTATTTTCTCTCTAAATTCATTTAATTCAATCGCTTGTTTTTCTACCAAAAGCTGATGAGATTTAAATTGTTCTTTTAATTTTCTATTTTCATTTTCTAATTCTTCGTTTTCTTTTATGATTCTGTTAAAGTTATCTATACTATATGTTTTAGAATGAATAATGTCTTTGATATATTTGGATAGTTTTTCAATGGTAAAATTATTTGGATCGTAAGCAATAATTTCAGTTTTGTTTTTTCCATTAATTTCTATACTACGAATTTGTCTTTTTATTTTTGGATAATTTTTTATTAGATTTTCTATCTCTACTTTATTTTGAACACGAAAAGCGTTGACTAAAACAAAATGATCATATTTTTTACGATGGTCTAATATTCTAGTTGATAAATCATTGGTATGACCGAATTTAATTAATTTTTCTTTTGATTCGTTTGTATTATCAATGGTGCCAAAATAAATGCATTCTGTATTTAGAGGAAATTGAACAATAATTGCCTGTTCTACTGCTTTTTGTTTTTCTTTGTTTAATTTTTCTTTTTCTTTTTCAGAAGTTTCTTTTATTTCCAAAATAATATTGTCTTTTTGTTCTAGTTGTAATTTTAATTCATCAGTTTCTTCTTCTACAATTTCTTGTAATACTTCTTCTAATTTCATATAATACTCATGAATCTCAGATGCTTTTTTTGTCTGTGCTTTTAAACATAATGACTTGAAACATCTGATTGTTAGAAATATTTTTTTAATATTATGTCCACCCCATTTATCGTGTTCCAAAGTTGCTTTGGGTAATTCCAAAGCAACATTTTCTTCTTGCAAAGCGGTTTTATAATCTGTATCATATTTAAAGGATCTTTCAATTAATCTTTTACAATCTATTTTTTGATTAAATCCTAACCATTTCCATACATGATCTAAGTCTACTATAAAATCCATATTTTTGTCATAATTTAAGTAACAATAAAAGCTACTAATAAATAATTGTTGTTCAAATCCAGTGAAATTTTCTTTAATTTTATTCAATAATTTACTATTATATGTGTTTGAAAGCTTTGTGATAGGGTTTTTTTCAATAAGTTCTACGATATTCAATTCTTGCATCTTATTATAATATTTATTATAAGATACTATTTAAGTAGTTTATTTTGCTTTTATATATAAAATCAAGATTTATAAAAGCGGTAATCTTGCTTATCTTTTATGATAAGCGCTTTTACCATTTATTTGCCTTTTTGATAGTAATTTTCTGTCCTGCGCCGCGTTTTTTGACTGAATCTGGGTCATATTTTTCATCTTCGTCGTCTGAATTAATGCTTTTTGACAATTCCCAGAATTCTTTGGAGCCTAATTTGAAATCGTTATGGTTATCTGCTTTGTACCAAAAAACTTGGTCTTGTAATTTGTTTGATTTGGAGTTATTATTGATCACCAAGCACTCATAATTTTCTGTACATTGATCCATGACCTGACAAAAGGACTCAAATGTTGGAAACATTCCAGCATAATTTTCATAAATACGTTTTCTATTTGCAATGTAATTTTCTCTCAAAATAAAAACATAATCTATATTTGTTCTCAGTGTGGGAGGAATGCCTAAGGGATATTGCATTGTGATGACTAACATGACCTTCCAATGTCTCCCGTTCATAAAAAGTAAACGCATCATCTTATCTCTAGTCCATGTTGCGTCATATAAACAATCATCAAGAATGACAAATGCTCTAGGGTCAATGGTGCTTCGTTTATAGGTTTCAACTTCTTTCTTAATTTGTTTTAAAACGGTTCGCTGTCGTTTCAATATATTTTCAATAATCGCCGTATTGTATTCATTATGGACGAATAATTTCGGCACCATTTTTGCGTAGAATCCGTTTCCTTCTTCCGTTCCAGAGATAACAGTGCCGATAGGAATTTCTTGATGATAGTAAAGCAAATCTCTTACTAAAAAACTTTTACCTGTATCACGCTTTCCAATTAACACAACGACAGGTCCTTTATTTTCATTTGCTTTGAAACTAATATTTTTCATATCAAATTTTTTTAATTCTAAAGTCATATCTATTATTTTGACAAAGATTTTTTTATTATTTTATACGAATTCACATTTTCTTTCTCTCTTTTCTTTTGTTTTCCTTCTATCTTTAAAAATGGAAAAAGATTATTTAGTGAAAAATATAAGTTAAAAACTTGTATAATTTATATATTAATTAGCTAATAATGATTGATGTGAATTATCAAAAAAGAAAAAATCCAGACCTTTTCAAAAGTTTAGAGAAACCGGAAGTTATGAATCTCTCTAAAATACAAAATTATATTCCAATTTACAATCGTTTTTTTTCATTGAACGATACAAATTATAACAATATCAATCTAAACCACAAGTGGTATATTTCTAGTATTAATACTAAAAATAAAAATGAAGATGAAGAAAATAAAAACCTTTATAGTTGTAATGTTAAAAATATAAATACTCTTAAAACAAAAGAAAAACAAATTTTTTTCAAATTGGCCCCATTATTAGATCCTTATAAGTATTTGATTGGAAAATATAACGTTGAAGATCCCAAATTATTTAATCTTCCTATTTTTAATTCAGATAAAACAAATACATATCCAAAGATATTAGATGTAAATAATTCTGCATATGTGGATGGGTTTTTTGTATTTTTGACAAGTCAATTAATGTATGAAAATAATTTTTTCCATGGCATTGATTATTATGGATCTTTTTTAGCGATAAAAAATAATTTTATTATTAATGTATTTGATGATATTGATTATTTAAATAATTCTGAATTTTTTAATAAAAATAAAAACATATTATTTAAAATTGAAGACTATGAACATTTATTTAATGATGAAAATAAATTAAAACCAATTGTCATACATAACTCAAGTGCAAAAACGATTAATTCTATTATGTCTTTTAATGATGAGATATTTGAAAATATATTTGATAGTAATAATCAAATATCGGAAAGTAAACATGGAGATTTAAATTTTTCGGATGAATTGGTTGAAATTACAAAATTAAATAATGATTTTGATCAAAATATCACACTTAAAAGTAGTTCTACATGTTCATCTAGAACATCTTATACATCCAATAGTAAAGACAATAAGATAAATGACGATGATGAAGATATAAATGATAATGATATAAATGACGAAGATAAACATATAAATGATAATGATTCAGATGATAGTACTAATAGTATTAGTGATAGTGAAGAAACAGATGAAAGTGATGACTTTGAAGAAGAAAGAATTGATGCAACTATTCATAAATTTCCAGTACAAATAATTTGCATGGAATATTGTGAAAATACACTGGATGATCTTATTTTATCAAATGATTTGACGAATGAAGAATGGTATTCTATTTTAATGCAAATTATTATGATTTTAATTACTTATCAAAAATCATTTCATTTTACACATAATGATCTTCATACAAATAATGTCATGTATAATCCTACTAATAAAAAATTCATTTATTATTGTTATAAAAATAAATATTACAAAGTACCTACTTTCGGAAAAATATTTAAAATCATTGATTTTGGAAGAAGTATTTATAAAGTTAATGGCAAATTATTTTGTAGTGATAGTTTTCAAAATGGTGAAGATGCAGCATCTCAATATAATACCGAACCATATTTTAATGAAAAAAAACCAAGACTAGAACCTAATTTTAGTTTTGACCTATGTAGATTGGCATGTTCTATATTTGATTATGTTATTGATAGTTTGGATGAACTAAAAGATTTAAATAACTGTGATCCTATTAAACGATTAATATATGAATGGTGTTTAGACGACAAAGGAATCAATTTATTATACAAAAACAATGGAACAGATAGATATCCTGATTTTAAATTATATAAAATGATTGCACGTTGTGTACATAATCATACACCGCAAGCACAATTGGAACGACCTGAATTTAATCGTTTCTCCGATTTTAAAGGGGAGGTCTCAGCGGATGTTATTAACATTGATGAAATATCCGTTTTTGTATAGAGTATATTTTTTATAATATAAAATGGACAATAATAGATTATAAATAAGGTAATAAAAATAAAAAATAAATAATCAAATTATTTTTAACATAGTATGGTTAAAAATAATAAAAAATAGAAAAATAGAAAAACAATACAATGTTTATCTTTCAAGTTCCCTTACAAAACAAGAACCAAATTGTTTGTAATAATTTAAATAATCACTATATGGTTTATAATATATGTATCTATTAAACATATTAATATGATAACTATGACAATCTGTAATTTTTAAATTAAATATTTCATCACCTCCATATACAAATGCTATTTTATTTTTATTGTACTTTGATTTAACAATATCATAAAATGGAAACGTACAAAATTCATCTGGACCAACTTTTCCATAAATAATTAAATCCCAAAAATTATTATTAATTTTCTCTATAATTTCAGCTTCACTCATATGATAATCATCATCTTTTTGTAACCTTTTTGGAAATGTATAACAATTATTTCCGTAATATTTATTTTCAGAAAAACTGTCAAAATCATCATACAAAAATGGCAATTTTTCATATTCAACTGCAACTCCATCAATAGATTTTATATATCTTTTTAATCCAATCCACAGTGATTCTCTATTGTAATTATTACCATGATGGCAAGTTAGCAATAATATATTTTTTATTTTATCACCATTTTTAATATTTTTTAAAAAATACTTGGCACATGCTGAGGTTGTACAATTTTTTCTTGTATGTTCTAAAAATTTTGAACATAATATATTATATTTGTTTATACATTCTTCATTTTCAATCCAGTTATTAAACAACTCATAAGCTTGATCATTTAATTCTTTTGGATAAGTTGTTAAAGTATATTTGGGACAATCTTTTAAATTTTCAAATAAAGGAATACAACCATTCATTAATATCTCGTAATGACGTAAACAATCCCATCCACCTTTCATTTTTGTTATCGCAAATCTAGACTGGCGATACATATCATTATACTCTTTTTCTTGATATTTGTTAAATATATAAGTTGACATATCACCTGGAATTAATGATGCAAGTAAACATGTTTTTTCAGGAATTTCTTCAACTACGCATTCATCTGGAATACTAAATGATAACGGGAAAACACTATTATTGTTTATATCTAAATTATGAACTTCATCATGATCTAACGGGGTTACATAATTAAGTATATCATTTTCTTGTATCTTTTTTAAAGATTGATTTTGATTCATATATATTTTTGGTGTGTATGGAATAACTCGTTTATTTTTATTAGATAAAAAACTAACGATCCAACACAAACTACTATTAGAATGTATTAATATATTTGAATCACGCATCAATGCAATATCATGAATTAAAGATTCTTGAACAAGAATTGGATTAAATTTTTTAAAAAATTCAAGATACTTAAATTCCCACCACAATTTTATTTGATCACAAACAATATAAAGATTTCCATTATTCGTTTTCATTTTTTCTAGTATCTCAATATAATATTCAGGTGGAATGATATCACTTGTTTTACATGGGTATAAAATAAAATCATCTAAACGTAGTGAAACCAAAATATCATTAGGTTTTAAATCAATGCTATGTTTAGAATTAATAAGATAATCTTTTAAATAATAATCTTTATTATCAATGTTCCAATAATCATCATTATTAGAGTTATTTATAATCTCAATTAATTTTTCACGATAATTAAGAAACAAATCACTTTTTTGAAAATAACCCTGTAAAACAATATTTTTCATTGAAATATCTTTGTTATTTTCTAAAATATCATTGATGTTTTCTTCATTTACAACTATAAAATCATTGTTAGAAATATTATTTCTAGGAATATATTTGTGACCAAAACGAATGGTAAACAATTTACATGTTAAATATCTAAATAGTTGATTTCCAAATCTTCCTCCTGTATTATCAAAAGTTACATAAGGAGTTTTTTTGTATTTGGAATAGTGTTTATGGTGAAAATAAAATCCATAATTTCTTGCTGAATTCTCATCCATTATTTTTTCACCTATTTGAACTTTATTTTTAATTGAATAATTTGTTAGTAAATTTTTATATTTATTTTTATTAAACAAAGAAGTCAATACAATTTCTTCAGGAAAGATTGAAAAAAATGGATATCCTAATTTTACCATTTCATAATATTCTTTAATTAAACTCTTTACTTTTATTGAATCTAGATTTAATCCAAAAACAATTGTTTCAATATACTTTGCGTTTTGTAATTCAGAATTTGTAATTCTATTTAAAAGATGCATAGTATTTTCTAATGTCATAGCATTATAATTATTATTTGAATCAATTGTTTTTATTAAAGCATCATCTTTATATAAAACATCAAATAATGGTTCAGGATTATTTAAAGCATAACAGCCAGAGTCTATCCAAATAACCTTATCAAATCCTTTTTTATATGCTTCTAACATCATAAATATTTTAAAACAATATGGTACTCCTAGATATTTCATTTCAGTTCCAGTAGGATTTGGAAATCCACCATTAAATAAGTAAAAATGTCCATTAAAACCAGTTTTTTCTAATGATTTATATATATTTTGAGAAGCATTAAATCGCGTATTATCTTCATCATGTTTTGTTTTATTTGAAAAAGATGCAAAACATACAATACAATTACGATTATTTCCACCATTTCCAATTTTATATAATTTTTTTATAGGTAATATGTTATTATCAATATTTGTTAAATTCTGTCTAATTCCTTTACTTATCCTAAATTTAAAATCTGATATATTATACCAATTATTTCTATTCAAATAAAATACATCTACAATGTGATCAATATTTTTATTATCTATTTGTTTTTGAATATTTATATAATCTTCCTCAGTATATTCTTCTTTATCTGGGATATCTATTAAAAATGGATTTACTTCTATTTTATTAACAAATGGATAAAAATTTAAATTTATATCACGAGAATTTTTTTCAATTGGAAAATCTAAATCCTTAATAGGTAAAGAAATACAATTTAATTCAGGAATCTTATTAAAAATATTTTTGTTTATATATATTAATTCTATGATATTTGGTAACCCATTATATGCTACTACATCGGTGTTGTTACCATGTGCATGAATTAGATAGTGTGTATTTGATAATTTTTTTAAACATAGTATCTTTTCATTATAATCACAACCAAAACTAGTATTTGTCATACCATGCCAACTATGATTTGTTAATCCATGAAACTCAATTACTATTTGTGATATTTTATTTAATTTTATTTCATCCATACTCTGTAACCATTGCCATTCACCACCTTCTATATTCATTTTAATAAAAATATTATCATATTTTTCAAAAAAAGGTGATAAGTTAGTAATATGTTCATTGTTTTCAAAACCAATATTTTTTTTTATAAATGTTACTATATTTTTTATAGGTTCAGGATCTTCATTATTTTCAAAGACAAAAGAATCGTCTTTATTTAGTTTATATTTATCAATAAAATTAATTATAAATTCAGAATTAAAATATCTATCAAAATTAATAAAACAATCATATTTTATATTTAAATCTGCTATTACATACCCTGGAAATTCTTGTGCAAGTTTAATTTTATTATCAAATTGATAAACCTTTAACAAATCTATATTATTATTTTCTAATAAATTTGTTGATCCATTTGTATTATTTGTATCATTTGTATCATTTGTATTAATTGTATCATTTGTATCAAAAAAAATATTCCAATTTGAAAACTCCATTTTATAAAAATAGATGAATATCTTTAAATAATTATTTTTTATATAACAAATAAAATAATTTATTCGTTATATTTTAGAGAAAAATATTAATAATTAAATATAATTTAATATATAAATCATGAAGACTTACGGATTTATTATTACTAGACATGTTAGATGTGAAAAAACAAATAAATATTGGAACAACTCTATTAGATGCTTAAGATATCTATATCCAAATAAAAAAATTATAATTATAGATGATAATAGTGATCCAAATTTTTTAAAAGATGAAAATACATATAAAAATATTCAAATAATTCAATCTGAATTTGTAGGAAGAGGAGAATTATTACCTTATTACTATTATCTTAAATATAATTTTTTTGATAACGCGATTATTTTACATGACAGTGTTTTTCTACATAAAAGAGTTAATTTTGATAATCTTATAAAAAAAGATATTAAAGTTTTACCTATATGGAATTTTTTTCCAGATAAAGAAAATCTTGAAAATAGAATAAGAATTTCAAATAGTTTAAAAAATTCATATAATATACATTCTAAACTCTTATTAGAAAATATAGTACTAGGAATGCCACAAGATAAATGGTTTGGATGTTTTGGAGTGCAAAGTTTTATAAACTATGATTTTTTATCTTTAATAGAAAAAAAATATAATATAACAAATATGATTCAACATGTTAGATCTAGACAAGATAGATGTTCACTAGAAAGAATTTTTGGTTGTTTATTTTACACCGAATATCCAAAATTGGTAACACTTCCTAATAAATCATTATTAGGAAATATTCATAAATATCAAAAATGGGGATACACTTATGCTGAATATGAAGAAGATCTTAGAAATAAAAAACTTCCGAAACCAATTGTAAAAATATGGACTGGACGTTAAAATTCAGGATTATCTGTAAAAACAGGTGTTATTCCACCACCAACTACACCATTTGTTACAGGTTTAATTTGTTCTAAAATAAAATATCCACAAATTACACTAAAATATACTAAAAGTGAGTCTCTCACGAGTAATTTTAATGATTTTGGTTCTTTATCAAAAAATCGCATTTCTAAAAATTTTGCTATAAAAAAAATTACTGAAATTATACCTGCAATAACAAATATATTTTCCATTTACATTATGAAAGCAGATTCTTATTTTTGATTTTACGCAAATATTTTATCTTTATTTTTATTTATATTTATTAATCTAATATTTCAATATCATCTATTAGTAAGTCAGGTAATAATTCCATTTTAGGTTCCTCTATATTATGAATATCTAAAGCTCCTAATTCAATATGTTCATCTGATATTTTTAATCTTCCATTATCTTCATCCTCATCATCTTCATCTTGTTTTCTTTGTTGTGCTCTTAGTTCACTTATTTCTTCTAAACGTTCAATTGTTTTTGGTGCTGTTACAGAAATAATGTTATTGTTATCATCTTTGATATAATCAATGTCATTAAAACTTAATTGACTACTACTACCACCATTAGTAGTCAAAGATAAATTATTATTACTCTTGTTATCATTCGTTTGGTTATTTTCATGATTCATAGGAGCATTTTCATTTTCTTTCACTTTCTCTTGAACAATTTGTTCTTCAATCACTTGTTCTTTAATTTCTTCAATAATATCTTCTTCCACCGATTCATCCATATAGGCTTTTAATATTGCTTCTACCGGAATACTCTCTCTAATTGTATTTAATATACATTCTTGAACAATGATTTCAATCTCTCTATTATTTTTTTGTGCATGAAGAGGAGGAATATTTAATTCAAATAAATAAATATTTTTATATATTTTTCGTGCTGTATTTATATAAACTTTGTGAATAAAATCATCAAATTTAGGTATGTTAATATCTATTTTTTTTTGCTTTTGTCCGACTCGCATAGATGTTAAAATTTTTAATTGGATGATATGGACACAAGTAATTAGTTCTTCCAAATACATACATCCGCTTTTTTCACCAATCCTATTTCTTTCTCTCTCAATAATAATATGATTCCATTTTGGAATTCTTGAAATAAAATTTTGAAAGGTCATTAAATATTTTTCCATTTCGTCATTTTCTTTACACAATTTAATCGCTTCTTCTAAAATAGATTTAAATCCTTCAACAACTAAAGGAGTTAATATGGTTAATAATCTAGAACTCCATTCATTTTTAGATTCATGAAGTGAACTTACATTAAAATCATCCATTTACATAAAAGAAATATTTTCTAAAGATAATTCTGAACTTAAAAACAAAAAATTTAACATAAACAACATTATCATCTTTTCGTTTCTAAATTCTTTTTTAACTTTATTAAAACATACTAAAAATTCGTATTTTTTTTCAATGGATATTTTTAACCCTAAAAAGTTCTTTTTTTGCATTAAATTTAAAATATCTAATCCACTATAACCTTTTTCATATATTTTTTCACAAAATATTATCAAAGATTCAATATCTAAATGGCTATCTTTTAATTTTATGAATTCTTTTTTTAATAATTCTATTTTTTTTTTTTTAATATCACTCGTATTAAATGTTTTTTCCATGTTATATGTATATAAATTTATAATTTCACCATCTATCATTGGTTCAGGAACATAAATTTCACAAAAACGAGAAAGAATTGGCTTTAATAAATTGTATTTATCTTCAACTACAATAAAAAATCTTGTATTATGACTGAATAATTCAATACATCTTCGCAGTGCCGATTGTGCATCCATGGTCAATTTATCAGCATTTAACAATATAATACTTTTAAAAATATCTCCACCATTTGAATTAATATGCGTCTTGGCAAAAAATTTAAGTTCTTCTCTAATAAATTTTATTCCTTTTCCGTGAGCACAATTTACACACATTACTAATGATTTAATTTTTTCCTTGTCATTACTATATATATCATTAATAAAATTATTTACAATTGTTCTTTTTCCGCTACCAGATGGTCCATGAAAAATAATATTTGGTATTTTATGTATAGATTTAAAATATTCTAATTTTTGTTTAATTGATTCATGAATATTTAATAACATAATTTATGTGTACTACAATTAATGTAATCTTTTTATATTTAAATATTAACGTATTACATTGAGAGAAAAATAATTATTTATTTTACAAATTCTAGAAAATAAATAACTGTTTGTATTTTGTTTATACCGAAGTTGTCAAACTATGTGTATATGGATTATTTTTGAATGCATTTAAAATATCTGGTTGAATACGGTCACATCCAGCACACTCATTATAATATTGGGGCATATTAATAGATCCATAGGTTTCAACCGACGGAGGCAAAGATGAGATACGTGAAAAAGCAGGATTCATTCGTCCATCAAAACGATTGCAATCTTCTTTACAATGAATATTCATTTGTTGATTAAATATTTGCATTCCTCCTGGGTTTGGTCTGTTATCAATAGTTGCAGATTTTATATCGTTATTATGTTGTCTATAGGCTGCATCATAACTCATATCTCCATATTGTGTAGCACCACCTCCAGATGTTCCAATATAACTTTTACTTGTTGTATCTCTTTGTGTTAAATCCATCGGTGTATAATTATCAACATAGATTCCTTCTTTTTGGCCATTAATATTGAAAGTAGGAGAGTATAAAGTAGTTTCTTTTATCGTTGTCGTAGTAGTATCATTTGGATTAATTACATAACTTCCAGGAACAGAACTTGACATATCACCATAAATACGAACATTATTAATTGTCTCATCTTTACGGGTAGGTTTTAAAAAGTCTAAAATAGGAGCAATGACTGCACCAATAGCACCACTTACACCGTTTGTACGATTCACTTGTTTTACAGTAGAACGGTTGTTTTCATAATTTGTATGACTACGAATAAATTTATCACCATCATCAGATGGTCCACGTCCACTAGCGGCAGATGGATTTACACCACATGGATTTAATGTAACACGCTTACTTTGTTCAAAGTTTTCAGGAGCATAACTTGCTTTTCGGTCAGCTGCACCTGCAGGTCCTGTGTAGTCAGTAACAATATCATTTCTTTTAATAATACCCATTTCCTGAATAGATCTTAATGTCTCTCCTTTGGTCGCTCCAGTAGTTGTTAACCAACGATCTTGAGTATTAATAAAATATGTATCAGGACGTTGTTTTTCTACACGTCCTAAAGTTTGACTACTTGCAGAATTCTTAATAAATGAATTTGCAGGACCTTCATGATTTATTAATTCATATTCTAATTTTGGATTGGTAGATACTCTCAACTGATCAACTGTGTAAGGTAACCATTTATCACGAGCTTCCATTCCAGAATTATAACCTCCGCTTCCACTCGCTGAATATCCTTGATTTAATCCAGGTCCAACCATGATACTTTCAAATGGTTTTACACCTCCTCCTAAAGCTCTCATAGCTGGATTTTCTCGTGATTGAAAAAAATCACTATTATTAGGAGTTCCGTATGCCCATGAAATATTTTCTTCTGGTTTAAATAAAGGTGCTTGTTCTATTTTTTTCATTACTTGTGATCCAGAACCAATCATGTTATCTAAAACTGATTCAGCAATATTTGCATGATAAGTATTTCCTTTTACTTTTCCACCATTGAAAGGAACCATATTATTATGCTTGAATTGTTTTGATTCTAAATAGTCTCCTGTCATAGAATAAATTTGTTGAGGATTATTTCCTACATTTTTTCCCTGTCTAACCTTTTGTTCATATAAATTTTGATCAAAATATTTATCTGTTGCAGTATTTGGATTTTGATATTCTTGAACAGTTGATACTAACTGATTTAAGTTAGTTACTGGATAATTTTGTGGAGGAATATTTGTATTTGGTAAATAATTTCTTTGTTTTCCCATATTATCAAAATTTTCTTTCGTATTATTATTGCGTGTATTGTTTTTATTATGAATGACTTGATTGCATGATTTAGATGATTGATTAGATATTACATACATTCCTCCTAATGCTATTAAAGGAATTGCTACTTCCATATTATATATATTAAATATAATTTTTATTGAAATAGTTACTTTGTAGATTTCATAGATTTTATAGGTTCACAAGATTTTGTGGAAGCACAAGTATTTGGTCCACCAATGTAATTTCCTTTTATTAAATTAAAACTGGATGGTAAGTAATTATTGGTTTCATTAATTACACAATCTCTTTTTGGAGTAAAATAATCTTTTTCTAAAATTCTTGTACTTAAATTATTTTGAAATGGAAAACATGTATTTTCTTGTGGATTTAAAGGTGGATAATACCAGTCAACTTGTTCACAGTCACGTACCATCCATGCAGGAGCAATAGCTCTTGATTCTTCTGTAAATATATTATTACAACTAGGATACTTAATTTCATTATTTTTTACATTAAATTTTTCGTAATTATCTTTCCCTAAACAATCTCTACTAGCTTTTCTATTTACACCTAATAAATCACTTTCTAAATTAATTGTGTTGGTTCTTAAATTTCCTGCCCATTTTTGAACTCTTATATGTGGATCTTCAATATAACATGGATTTGCACCATTACCTGGAACATTTAAAATCCATCTTCCAGGATCGGTAGCTTGTTGTTGTTGTTTTTTTGTTCTACATGGATCATAATTAAATCTTGTAAATGACATTTTAAATTATATATATATAATTTAAATAATATCTTCATAAATTATTATTTAAATAAATAATTAGTAATATTTTATATGAATTTTTATAGAACAGAAAAACCTACACTATGTTTAAACATGATTGTAAAAAATGAAAGTAAAATTATTAGTAGACTTTTTGATTCCGTTTCAGAAATTATTGACTGTTATTGTATTTGTGATACAGGATCTACAGATGATACCATTAATGTAATTAAAGAGTATTTTTCAAAAAAAAATATTCCAGGAAAAGTTGTGAATGAACCTTTTAAAAATTTTTGTTATAATAGAAATTTCTCACTAAATTCTGCGGTTGGAATGTCTGATTATGTTTTACTAATGGATGCAGATATGGTATTAGAAGTTAAAGATTTTAATAAATATGAATTGTTACTAGCTGATTCACATACGATTTTACAAGGAAATGACAATTTTTATTATGATAATATGAGAATTGTTAAAAATAATGGTCTTTATAGTTATTGTGGGGTTACTCATGAATATATTAATACACCTTCAAATAATACAAAACATAGTATTTTAAAAAATAAATTGTTTATTAGAGATATTGGCGATGGTGGAAGTAAATCCAATAAGACTGACAGAGATATAAAACTGCTTACAGATGGGATTAATGAAGAGCCTAATAATGAAAGATATCATTTTTATTTGGCAAATAGTTATTCTGATTGCGGAAAGAATAATGAAGCAATTGAATATTATAAAAAACGTATTAAGTTTGGTGGTTGGAATCAAGAAGTTTGGTATAGTTATTATAAAATGGGACACTGTTATAAAAATATTGGAGATATTTCAAATGCGATTATATCTTGGATGGAAGGTTATGACTATTTACCCGAACGTTTAGAAGGGTTATACCAGATAATTATGCATTATAGAATTATATCAAAACATAAATTAGCTTTACTTTTTTATGAATTAGCAATCAAAATAATACAAAAAAATCATAACATTGATGGATATTTATTTTTACACAAGGACGTGTATTCATATAAAATCTATTATGAGTATAGTATTATCGCTTCGTGGCTTGGAATTAAAAATATAAATAATGAAGTAAATATTATATTAAATAATTGTACGGACTATAATATTATTAGTAATGTATTCAATAATATGAAATTTTATAAAGATATATTAGTTCCTATTTGTGTAGTTAAAATGGATGATAAAATTCTTGTATTAGTTCATAATGAAAAAGTATTATTTAATTCATCGTCAAGTTGTTTAATACATAATGAAAATAAAGATGGATATCTTTTAAATGTAAGATATGTTAATTACTATATAACAGAAAATGGATCTTATATCAATTGTGAAAAACATATTGTAACTGTGAATAAATATTTTGAATTAGATAATAATTTAAATGTTCTTAAAGAAAAATTATTTGATTTAAATTTTGTAGATAAAAGATACATTGGGGTGGAAGATGTTAAAATATTTAATGATTTAAATGAAAACAAGCTAAAATTTATTGGAACTGGATTACATAACAATTATAAGATTGGAATCGTTAGTGGCTACTATGATATAAATCAAGATATTTTAGCAACTGATGAATTAACAACTGATTTTTCAAATTCTGATTGTGAAAAAAATTGGGTTTTTGTTGACTTTAAAAACGAAACCCATGTTATTTATAAATGGTATCCATTACAAATTTGTAAACTAAATAAACAAAATAAACAAATTTCCAACGTTGAAACAAGAAATATGCCTAGAATTTTTTCTCATATTCGTGGTTCATCATGTGGTTTTACTTATAATAAAGATAATTCTAGTGAAATTTGGTTTGTAGTTCATTTAGTTTCTTACGAAAGTCCACGTCATTATTATCATATGATAGTGGTTTTTGATTCTATGTTGAATTTATTACGATATTCTGCACCTTTTAAATTTGAAGGTGAATCAATTGAATATTGTTTAAGTTTAGTAGTAGAAGATGAAAGAGTGTTACTAAATTATAGTACATGGGATAGAACTACACGAATAGGAATTTATGATAAAAAATATATAGATTCTATCACAAAGTATACTGTTTAAAATGTTTAAAAATTTAAAAATAAATTGATTTTAATAAATTTAATTTATTTTATTTTATTTTAGATCCATTTATAAGGTCCTGTACCTTTTACATTCGTTGTGGCTTTTAATGGTTCTACCTCAATATTACATCTTTTTCCATGAACTAACCAATAAAATTTACCATTATTACCATAAACCGTAAATCTATTATCTACTACCTCCGAAGTATATAATATTTCTTTATTTTTTTCGCCAGAGAAAATGGGTGTAATTTGAACTGTAAAATCAGTAGCTAATATGTTGACATATTTTGGAAGCATTACTGTAACACTGTGGTTATTTGTAATTTCTGATTTTCCTCTATAATAGACACCACCTTCTGGTCCTTCTAGACATGCATGAACTAAATATTTTTCTGGATTTATTGGATGATCTATGACGAATGTTTTGGAACCAGTATAATAATAATATGTTTGATCAGTACTATTATATGTAACAGCACCAATACTTTCCGCAGATCCGGTTGGTGTTGGCACTGGAAAACTTCCTGTTGGACCTGTATTTCCCGTAGGTCCTGTATTTCCTGTTGATCCTGTTTCACCAGTTGGACCTGTATTTCCAGTTACACCAGTTGCCCCTGTATTTCCTGTAGGTCCAGTATTACCTGTAATTCCTGTAGGCCCTGTATTACCTGTAGGACCTTGAGGACCAGATAAAAGAATATTACTTTCAGTGGACCATGATATAGAACTATTTGGACTTGATAAATAAGTTATANGT
>JGI25917J50250_1000019_pt1 | contig 38109 bp, 33 predicted proteins | sample LauGreSBDMM110SN_4_FD_50250 | JGI IMG/M metagenome (IMG submission 50250) | reverse complement strand
GCAGGCTTGTGATAAGCAATGACGCGGGGCGGCGGCGGGTCGATTCGAATTCGAAGAGGCTTCCCGTTGACCTTGACTTGATCTCCATACTGAATTCGTTGGCCAATGTGGGCTGGCTCGTTATTGACCGAGATACGCCCTTCCAAAATGAGCTGCTCCATTTCCAAACGGGAGCCTAAGCCCGCTTGCGCTAAGACTTTGTGAAGCTTGGGAGATTCTGCTTGGGGTGGCAAAACGCGCTTGGTCAGAAGTGGCGAAATCGTGCCTTCAGCTTCTTGGTCGAACTCTCCAGAAACGACGTCCTCGATGGCAATNGGCCGCAANGGATCTTGAGACGGCGTCTCGGGTGTCTCAATCATGGTGCTGGCCTTTCGCCGCTTCTGGCATTTCTTNCGCAATGTTTGTCAGNTCTTCGGCCTCTGCCGTTTGTACTTCTGCTGTTTGTGCTTCTGCCGTGTCTGCTTCGGACGTTTGTGTCTCTGTCGTTTCAGCTGCTTCGATGGCATCCTCTAGCGAGAGTGAGGCTTGCGATGCATCCGCTTCAGGGGGATTCAANCTGGCAAGAACGTCGACTTGACCCTCTACACTGCTCAGTAAAGGCAGTTGGTCAAGGGAAGACAANCCCAAATCATCGAGGAAGTGGCGGGTGGTGGCATACAAACCAGGACGGCCGACAGACTCGCGATGTCCAATGACCTCAACCCANCCCCTGTCTTCCAACTGTTTGATGATTTGCGTGTTNATGGTGACACCTCGAATGTCTTCCATATCGCCGCGTGTGACGGGTTGCCGATACGCAATGATGGCCAAAGTTTCCATGACAGCNCGGGTGTATTTGGGGGGCTTTTCTGGGTTCAGCTTGTCCAAATAGATCCGCAGTTCAGGGCGGCTTTGAAACCGCCAACCTGTGGCAACAGAGACCAGCTCCAGGCCGCGCTCGGCCCAATCTAATTGCAACTCTTCTAAGAGTGCCTTAAGTGTGTCAGCGCCTAAAGCGTCATCGAACAACACACGCATGTCACGCACAGTGACGGGCTGAGTTGAACAAAGTAACGCTGTTTCAAGGACACGCTTGGCTTGCGCCGTGTTCATGGTGTCAATCTTCCGGGATAAATGCGCTTGAAGCGCGAATCAAGGTGCACGCACCGACTTAAAACATCAAGTTGGCGGGGGATGGAACCCACCTGCGCACCCCATTAAGGGGATTTAGGCCAATCTTTCGATCGGTCAAGCCTGAGATTCAGGATTTTTCATTGTAACTGAGGGACCAAGCTTGAAGCAAACTCTGAATATCTGCTGGCAGTGGCGATTGAAATGCTAAGGGCTGGCCCGATACGGGGTGGTCAAATGACAACAGGTCGGCATGCAAGGCCTGCCTTGGCATGAGGGGGTGCGAAGAGCCCCCATAAGTTGAATCCCCCACCAAAGGTAATTTGAGGGCGGCCATGTGAACTCGAATTTGATGCGTTCGCCCCGTCTCTAAAATGCAACGCACAAGGCTGCCTTGCTCACTTTGTGACATGACACGAAAGTGAGTTTTGGCCGTTTTTCCAGAATTTCTGGCTAAATCAACCACTGCCATTCGCAAGCGATTGGCAGGGTCTCGGCCGATGGGCAAATCAACTGTCTTTTGCGTATTACCCGACCAAGCTTGATCACTCATGGCGACGTACTGTCGCTTGATTTCTCGGGCTGCCATTTTTTGCACCAAAGCATCCATGGCGAGGCGCGTTCTGGCAACCACCATCAAGCCACTGGTTTCTTTGTCCAAGCGATGAACGATGCCGGCTCTGGGCAATTCCATGAGGGCAGGATCTAAACCCAAAAGACCATTCATCAAGGTACCCGACCAATTTCCTGGTGCGGGGTGAACAACCAAGCCAGCAGGTTTATCGATCACCCTGAGATCGGCGTCTTCATAGACCACATCCAGAGCCATAGATTCTGGCTTGAAGGCTTGCGATTGAGGCGTGGCACGCAACTCAATATGCCATCGCTCACCGGCTTTGACCTTGAAAGCAGACTTCAGCTGAGCCAGGCCTGCGCGGGTCACGGCGCCGTCTTCCAACAACTGCTGTAAGTAACTTCTTGAAAACTCGGGTACGCCGGCCACCAGCATCCGATCCAAGCGTTGGCCATGTAACTCCGCGGGTACAAGCAGTTCACGGACCTCTGAGACCTTGGCCGTGACAGCTAAATCCAAAGAAGTTTCATCTTGAAACTCATCAACGTCGTCTAACTCTGGGGGGCTCGATATAATCAATTTGGTTTATTTCCAAGGTTGCCAGATGTTGAACATCAGATTATCGGTGCTTGCGCTAACGCTTGTCGGTTTGACCGTCACTGTTTTGTCGGGTTGCTCCAGCACGTCAGCAGATCCTACAGCAGCTTGGGCGCCTGAAAAAATTTACAAAGAAGCACGCGATGAATCACGTGCGGGTGCTTGGGACCGTGCGGCCATGCTTTTCGAAAAGCTAGAGGGACGGGCAGCTGGTACACCATTGGCGCAACAGGCCCAAATCGAAAAAGCCTATGCGCAATATCGAGCCACAGAAAAAATTCAAGCCATTGCCACGCTTGACCGCTTCCTTAAACTTCATCCCGCCAGCCCCGCTGTGGATTACGCGCTTTATTTAAAAGGCCTGATCAATTTCAACGACAACTTGGGTTTGTTCTCATTCATTACGAGGCAAGACTTGTCGGAGCGTGATCAAAAAGCTGCCAAAGACTCTTTTGAATCATTCAACGAGTTGATCACTCGGTTTCCAGACTCCAAATACTCGCCAGATGCGCGCCAACGCATGACTTACATTGTCAACACTTTGGCAACTTACGAAGTTCACGTGGCGCGTTTTTATTACAGCAAAGGCGCCTATGTGGCAGCTGTCAATCGTGCTCAATTGGCCATCACTGACTACCCAGGGGTGCCGGCCGCCAAAGAAGCCCTGGAAATTCTGGCCAAGTCCTATGGTGCATTGGGCATGGAGGAATTAAGGGCAGATGCGCTTCGCGTTTTAGAGACGAACTTTCCCAAAACCCTGACAACACCCAACAGCAAACCTACTGCGTGGTGGAAGTTTTGGTAAGCCTGCCAAAGGCCTCTTCGAATTCAACTTCAGTGTGAAGTCTGCGCATTGGCGGCAAACAGGCCAACAAACGCCGTCCGTAGGCCATGCCAGTGAGGCGTGGATCGCAAACAACCAACACACCTTGATCGGTTTCACTGCGTATCAGGCGTCCGGCGCCCTGCTTCAGGGCCACTGCTGCTTCTGGCACGCTGTAGTCTGAGAAAGAACTCTTGCCCGACAACTCCAATCGTTGCGAGCGAGCTTCTACCAAAGGATCGTTTGGCGGAGGAAAAGGCAACTTGTCTATGACGACCAGTTGAAGCGCATCTCCGGGAACATCAAAGCCCTCCCAAAAAGAAGCAGAAGCCACCAACACGCAACCTAGACCGCCTTCGCTAGAGCCCTCTCGAAAACGCTCCATGAGTCTGCGCTTGGGGCCTTGTCCTTGAACCAAAACTTCTAACTCACCGCTTTGACCCAAAGCNGCAGTCAAGGCCTCACCAATGTTGCGCATGGCATTCAATGTGGTGGTCAAAACCAAGGTTCTACCGCCTAATTTACGAGCGTGTTTTTCAACCCAAGTCGACACCGTGCGCGTATGAGCCATGTCGTTGGGTTTGGGCATGCCCGGTGGCACATAGATGGCGGCCATGTTGGCATAGTCGAAGGGACTGGCAACCCTGAGCTTGCGCGCCTCGCTCAAACCACAAGGCTCGGTGAACCAGCGCATTTGATCATCTTCACCGAGCGTTGCAGACGTGAAAATCCAGGTTTTTTGTGACCCGGTCTTTGGCTCTTGAGGTGTCAAATCTTGCAACATGTGTGTGTGCACGGCATTGGAAATATCAAGGGGCGACTCCACCAAACGCATTTGTGCACCCACCTCAGCCCAACGCACCGACCCTTGCGCGCAGGGTTCTTGAAAGTCTTGAATCAAACGCAATTGCAAAGATACCCGCTCGTACAAGCGCACAAAGTCAGGCGCCATTTCACTCACAGTATCTAGCGCTGCTTGAGCACCTTGAAGTGCTACTTGCAATTGCGCCATGGCCAACAACCATTCCGAAGTTTCAATGCCATCTGGAACGGGGTCAATCCAACGCAGGCGTGAACCCGATTTGGCATGTTGGGCAGTCAGTCGCAAATCACGGGTTGATTTTTCCAAAACACTGCAAATCAAGGTCCAATCAACCAAGCCTCTGGCCATTTGTACACCTGCACCCAAGATGTCTCGCGTGAGTTCTAAGAGTTGGCTGGTACTCAGATGCCGACCTAAAAAATGAATGCCTATTTCATTCAACTGATGCGCTTCGTCGAACACAACAGTTTGCACCGAAGGCAGCAGTTCAGCCATGCCCGTTTCGCGAACATTGAGGTCTGCAAAAAACAAATGGTGGTTGATGACAACAACATCGGCAGACATGGCCTCTTTGCGTGCCAAATTGACATGGCAAGATTTGAAGTTGGGACACGGAGAACCAAGGCAATTGTCACGCGTTGATGTGACCAAGGGAATGACGGGCGATCTGTCGTCCAAGCCAGACAGCTCAGAGAGGTCGCCGGTGCGAGTGGATTGCGACCATGTTTCAATTTTACTCAAGGCATGCATGTGAATACGCAACGAAGCATCATGACTCTGCCTGGCTTGTGACAAACGCAAAGTGCATAAATAACTACCGCGCCCCTTGAGCAAAGCCACACGGACAGGCAATTTCAAAGCATCGATGAGTTTGGGAATATCTCTTGAGAACAATTGATCTTGAAGCGCCTTGGTAGCAGTAGACACCAAAGCGCGCTGACCGCTTAACAACACAGGCACAAGATAGGCATAGGTTTTACCCACACCTGTTCCGGCTTCTACCACCAATTCGCCGCCGCTTGAAATGGTTTCGGCCACAGCCATGGCCATGTCTGTTTGACCGGCACGTGATTTAAATTGGGGTGTTGCTTGCGCAATGACGCCATCTTCTGTGAAAGTGGCTGCGACTGCTTGAAGAAATGCGCTCAAGGCATTGCCTTGTCTTTAGGCGTCTCTTGGGTTTTGTCCGAAATACGTTGCTGACGCTCTAACTCTTTAAGAACACGCTGGCGTGCATTCAAAGCAATTTCACGTTGATCCAAGGGCGACAAGGTCTGGTATTTTTGTTGCTTGGCTTTGAACAAACAATCGTTGACCGCAAATTGCTTCCAACACGCCTTAGACGCTTCGTGAAAGTGATTCAAGATGACTTTTTTTTCCTCTGCCAACGCAATGCGCTGTTGTGCAATAGCCTCTGTTTCAGGCAATTGCATTGAGTTTTCAGATTGCGCCATTGCAATCGCGCAGGCCCAACCCAAAATAAGAAAAAGAACAGCTTTGTTGCAAGAAAACATGCTTGAATTAGGTGATTTGAGTGTCCACGGTGCGGTGCTCTAAGGCCAAGAATTCTGACGACTGCATTTCGTGCAGACGGGAGATGGTTCTGGGAAACTCATGGGCAAGGGGACCTTTCGTGTAAAGCGCCTCGGGCTGAACCTCGGCCGATAGAATCAATTTAACACGCCTGTCGTACAGAACGTCGATGAGCCAAGTAAAACGCCTTGCTTCTGATGCCATACTAAGTGGCATCATGGGCACATTGCTAAGTAGCACCGTATGAAACTGAGTCGCAATTTCCAAGTAATCATTTTGTGAGCGCGGCCCACCACACAGGGTTCTGAAGTCAAACCACACCACGCCCCCAGCCCGCCTTCTTGAAACAATTTCTCTGGCTTCAATGTGCAAAACAGGATCTTCATCTTGGCTGCTGACAAGCTTGTTGAAAGCATCGGTCATGGCGTTGTCAGCCTCTTCACCAAAGGGGCAATGGTAGAGCTTGACCATTTCTAAGGTGCGGCGGCGATAGTCTGTGCCGTTGTCGACATTCAATACCTCCATGCGCTGATTGAGCAGCGCAATGGCGGGTAGCAAGCGGTCACGGTGCAAACCATCTGGGTACAAGTTGTCGGGCTTGAAGTTGGAAGTGGTGACGAAGCTCACGCCATTTTCAAACAATGACACCAACAGCCGGTGCAAGATCATGGCATCGGTAATGTCGGCCACATGAAACTCATCAAAGCAAATGAGTTGATAGCGCTTGGCCATCCGTTTGCCCAACTCTTGCAGCGGATTAACCGTGCCTTGCATTAAAGTCATCTCGCGGTGCACTTCTCGCATGAACTCATGGAAGTGCAAACGCGTTTTGTCCTTGACCGGCACAGCGTTGTAAAAACAGTCCATCAAGAAACTTTGCCACGACCTACACCACCAAACATGTAAACACCACGCGGTAATGCCGGTTTCTTTTTCAAAAAACGAAAGGGGCTTTTGATGCTCTCTTGGTAAGCCGCCCATTCTTGTGCGCAGCGCTCTAGGGCCTCTACTGCTCTGAGCTGCGCAGGGTCAGCCTCATAGCCTCTGCTTAGAAGTTCTTGGTCGTAGGCTAATCTAACGGACATGGATCGTATGCTCTTGAAAAATACTGAGAACAAAGGTTCTTTAAAATGAGAAAACCCGGGACGGGCCCGGGCTTCATAGTTTAACGAGACTTCAAAAAACTTAGAAGTTCAAGGTCCGTTTGTCCACTGCCAAGGCAGCTTCTTTGGTGGCTTCGCTGAGCGACGGGTGTGCATGGCAGATACGGGCAATGTCTTCTGCGCTGGCGCGGAATTCCATGGCCACAACGGCTTCAGCAATGAGCTCGCTGGCCATGGGCCCACAATGTGAACACCCAAAATCTCATCAGTGGTGGCATCGGCCAAGAACTTCACCATGCCGGTGGTATCACCTAAGGCACGGGCACGCCCATTGGCCAAGAACGGGAAGGTGCCCGCTTTGTAAGCCACGCCATCAGCCTTAAGCTGCTGCTCAGTACGGCCCACCCAAGCAATCTCGGGGCTGGTGTAGATCACCCAAGGCACGGTGTTGAAATTCACATGGCCGTGCTGGCCGGCAATGCGCTCGGCCACGGCAACGCCCTCTTCTTCGGCTTTGTGCGCCAACATGGGGCCACGCACCACGTCGCCCACAGCCCAAACGCCAGGCAGATTGGTTTTGCATTCAGCGTCGACCACGATGGCGCCGCGTTCGTCCAACTGCAAGCCCACAGCTTCTGCGTTCAAGCCAATGGTGTTTGGCACTCGGCCAATGGACACAATGAGTTTGTCAGCATCAATGCTTAGGGCTTCGCCCTTGGCATTGGTGTAGGCCACTTTGACGCCTTTTTTGCCATTTTGAATCTCGCCGACTTTGACACCGAGTTCAATTTTCAAACCTTGTTTGTCGAAAGCTTTTTTGGCTTCCTTGGCAATTTGCTCGTCTACAAGGCCCAAGAAAGTGGGCAAGCCTTCGAGGATGGTGACATCGGAGCCCAGACGGCGCCAGACAGATCCCATTTCCAATCCGATGACACCGGAGCCAATCACCACCAGCTTTTTAGGCACAGCACCCACATTCAAAGCGCCGTCGTTGGACAACACATTGACTTCGTCAAAAGGTGTGCCGGGCAATGAACGTGCATTGGAGCCTGTGGCCACAATGATGTTCTTGCCAAGCAATGTTTCGTTGGCAGCACCTGTGACGGTGACTTCGTAGCCACCTTCAACGGCTTTGCTAAATGCAGCGCGGCCATGAAAGAAAGACACTTTGTTCTTTTTGAACAAGTACAAAACGCCATCGTTGTTTTGCTTCACCACATTGTCTTTACGGGCAATCATCTTGGCCACATCCATGCTNACACCTTTCATCTCGATGCCNTGNTCGGCAAAGTGATGNTTGGCTTGATCGAAGTGTTCAGAAGACTGCAACAAAGCTTTGGAAGGAATGCACCCGACGTTGGTGCAAGTGCCGCCAAGGGCTGGGCCGCCTGTTGCATTTTTCCATTCGTCGACACACGCTACTTGGAATCCTAGTTGCGCTGCGCGAATGGCGGCAATGTAACCACCTGGGCCGCCACCAATGACGACCACATCAAATTGTTTGCTCATGCTTTTTTCCTAAGGCTTAGATGTCAAACAACAAGCGTGATGGGTCTTCTAACGCTTCTTTCATGGCCACCAAGCCCAAGACAGCTTCTCGGCCATCAATGATGCGGTGGTCGTAAGACATGGCGAAATAGTTCATGGGGCGAACCACCACTTGACCGTTCTCAACCATGGCGCGGTCTTTGGTAGCGTGAACACCCAAAATAGCAGACTGAGGCGGGTTGATGATGGGGGTCGACATCATGGAGCCGAAAGTACCGCCATTAGAGATGGAGAACGTACCGCCGGTCATGTCTTCAATGCCCAACTTGCCGTCTTTGGCTTTGGCGCCAAATTCAGCAATCTTTTTCTCGATGTCGGCAAAGCTCATTTGGTCGGCATTGCGCAAAATAGGCACCACCAAACCACGGGGTGAGCCCACGGCAATACCGATGTCAAAGTAACCGTGATAAACAATGTCGCTGCCATCAACGGATGCATTCAACACGGGGTACTTCTTCAAAGCGTGCACGGCTGCTTTCACGAAGAAGCTCATGAAGCCCAACTTGATGCCGTGCTCTTTTTCGAACTTGTCTTGGAAGCGCTTGCGCATGTCCATGACTGGGGCCATGTTGATTTCGTTGAAGGTGGTCAGAATGGCATTGGTCGCTTGCGATTGCAACAAACGCTCGGCCACACGCGCACGCAGTCGAGTCATGGGCACGCGTTGTTCAGGACGCTCACCCAAATTCACTGCAGGTGCAGCCACTTGTGGCAATGAACTTGTGGGGACACCAGTTGGAATAGAAACTTGCGGTGCAGGCTTGGCGCCACCGGCCACAGCTGACAACACATCCCCTTTGGTGACACGTCCGTCTTTGCCTGAACCCGCTACAGAACCAGCCGACAAGTTGTTGTCGGCCATGATCTTGGCAGCAGAAGGCATGGCCACACCCGCCATGCTGTTGCTTTGTGAAGCGGGTGCTGCTGCAGCGCTAGCTGCAGGGGCTGGTGCCGCTGCAGCAGGTGCTGATGCAGCCACTTTGCCATCGGTATCAATGCGAGCAATCAGTTGCTCGGCAAGCACCGTAGCGCCGTCACCGACCAAGATTTCTGACAAAACACCAGCTGACGGTGCGGGCACTTCCAGCACCACTTTGTCAGTTTCAATTTCGATCAAGATTTCGTCGGCTGCAACACTGTCGCCCACTTTCTTTTTCCACTTCAACATGGTGGCTTCTGCCACCGACTCAGACAGCTGAGGAACTTTCACTTCTGCGATAGCCATTTCGTTTCTTTCTTAATTGGTTCAATATTTTTGTGGCGTCTGTTATTTAGACAACACAAAACCTTTGATCTTGCCGAATGCGCCATCCACCAAAGCTTTTTGTTGCTCTTGGTGAAGGTGTGAATAACCCACAGCAGGCGATGCGGAAGCTGCTCGGCCGGAATATCCCAAACGCTGACCTTCGGTCATGTTCTCGTGGATGTAATGCTGCACAAAGAACCAAGCGCCTTGGTTTTGTGGCTCGTCTTGCGTCCAAATCAACTCGGTGGCGTTCGGGTACTTTTTCAATTCAGTTGCAAAAGCTTTGTGCGGGAAGGGATACAACTGCTCGGCACGCAAAATGGCCGTGTCGTCAGCATCCAACTCTTCGCGCTTTTTAACCAAGTCGTAGTAAACCTTGCCGGAACAAATCAAAACACGTTTGACTTTGTCTGCCTTGAGAGCTTTGTTTTCCGGGATGACCGTTTGGAAGCCACCTTTGGTGAACTCTGACAAAGGTGATGTAGCGTCTTTGTTGCGCAGCAAAGACTTCGGTGTGAAGATGATCAAGGGCTTGCGCAAATTGCGAACCATTTGACGACGCAACACGTGGAAGATTTGACTGGCTGTGGTGGGCTGGACAATTTGCATGTTGGTGTCAGCCGCCAACTGCATGAAACGCTCCAAGCGAGCTGAGCTGTGCTCTGGGCCTTGTCCTTCATAGCCGTGCGGCAACATGAGGGTCAGGCCGTTCACACGGCCCCACTTCACTTCGCCAGAGGCAATGAACTGGTCAATGACCACTTGGGCGCCGTTGGCAAAGTCGCCGAACTGAGCTTCCCAAATGACCAAGGTGTTGGGATCGTTGGAAGCGTAGCCATACTCAAAGCCAAGCACAGCCTCTTCAGACAAAATAGAGTCGATGACCACAAAAGGCGCTTGATTTTCAGCAACGTTTTGCAAAGGCACGTAAGTACCAATGTCCCACTTCTCTCGGTTTTGATCGTGAATGACAGCGTGACGATGTGTAAAGGTGCCACGGCCGCAATCTTCACCCGACAAGCGCACGGGATAACCGCTGGCTACCAAGGAAGCAAAAGCCATGTGCTCGCCCATGCCCCAATCGACGGGCATGTCGCCACGGCCCATGGCTGCACGGTTGTCGTAAACGTTTTTCACCAACTGATGCGGTGTGACACTGCTTGGCAAGGTGGTGATTTTTTCGGCAATGCGTTTCCATTCAGCCAAGGGCAACGCAGTGCTACCTGCATCAGTCCATTTCTGGTTCAAGAACGGCGCCCAGTCCACAGAGAACTGAGTTTTGAAGTTGGTCAGCACAGGATCGCTGTCGGTGTGCTTGCCTGCATCCAATGCGGCGCGGCAAGCCTTGACCATGTCGTCGCCTAATGTGTCGCCCAGGCCTTGTGCAGCCAAACGATCGGCGAACAACTTGCGGGTACCAGGATGTGCGCCGATTTTCTTGTACATCAAGGGCTGTGTCAGGCTAGGCGTGTCTTGCTCGTTGTGTCCCAATTTGCGGAAGCAAATGATGTCGAGAACCACATCCTTGTTGAAGGTCATGCGGTACTCGAGCGCAATTTGCATGGCCAACACCGCTGTTTCTGGATCGTCTGCGTTGACGTGCAACACAGGTGCTTCCACCATCTTGACGATGTCGGTGCAATACACCGTAGAACCCATGTCGCGAGGGTCTGATGTGGTGAAACCAATTTGGTTGTTGATGATGATGTGAACGGTACCGCCTGTGGAGTAACCACGGGTTTGCGCCAAAGCCAATGTTTCTTGGTTGACACCTTGACCAGCAAAAGCTGCATCGCCGTGCACCAGCACGGGCAATACTTGTTTGCCAAGAGGGTCGGCACGTCGGTCCATGCGGGCGCGCACAGAGCCTTCAACCACTGGGTTGACAATTTCAAGGTGCGATGGATTGAATGCCAAAGACAAGTGAACAGGGCCACCGCGTGTGCTGATGTCAGAGCTGAAGCCTTGGTGGTACTTGACGTCGCCGGCAGGCAAATCTTCTGGCGCAGTGTGGTCAAACTCAGCGAACAAGTCTTTGGGCAATTTGCCCATGGCGTTGACCAGCACATTCAAGCGGCCGCGGTGGGCCATGCCAATCACAATTTCTTGCACGCCTTTTTCACCCGCAGATTGGATGAGCTCGTCAATGGCTGCAATGAAGGTTTCGCCACCCTCCAAAGAGAAACGTTTTTGACCCACATATCTGGTGTGCAGAAAACGCTCTAAACCTTCGGCCGCAGTCAAGCGATCGAGGATGTGCTTTTTCTGATCTGCATTGAAATTAGGTTTGCTGCGAATGCTTTCCAACTTTTGCTGCCACCAACGCTTTTCAGTTTGATCGGAGGTGTACATGAATTCGGCACCCAATGTGCCGCAATAGGTTGCCCGCAATGCATTGAGCAATTCGCGCAAGGGCATGGCGTTTTTACCGAAGAAGGTGTTGCTGGTGTCAAACACAGTTTCTTGGTCAGAATCGGTGAAGCCATAAAAGGCAGGATCGAGTTCTGGGATGTTGGGGCGCTCAGTGCGCTTTAAAGGGTCGAGATCGGCCCAGCGTTGGCCCACATTGCGGTATGCCGCAATAAGCTGCTGTGCAGCCGTGCGTTTGCGACCCATTTCGGCATCGGCNCTGGCCATGACGACTTTGGTACCACCTTGCTTTGCNCGNTNGGCAAAAGCATTGATGACGGGNAAGTGGGGAACGTCTTTGGCAGATGAGCCATCAACAGCAGGGACATGTTGCAAGGCGTCGAAGTATTCGCGCCAACTGTCGGGAACGCTGCCTGGATTGGCCAGGTAGTTCTCGTACATTTCCTCGACGTATGGCGCATTGCCTCCGAAGAGATAGGTGTTGCCTTGGTAGGCGGTGTAGACGGATTTTGTCTCACTCATTTTCGCTGACCTTCGTTCCCCTTCAGGGAACATTAGTTGGTTGATTTACCTTCCGCGACACGGCTGGACCGGTTGGCGGATGCGACTGTGGCATGGGGAAGGGCCTAAGTAACTTGCGCATTATCCCATTGATTTGCATCACATCAGCTGTTTTGTTCAACAAAAACGGGATGAATCAAGATCCATCCCGTCAGCCATAAGTCAGCTCAATGACAAATCAGGCACTTGAAGCTTTAACCAAATCTGATATTTGGAGCAATGCAGCAGGGTCGTCCATGGTGGTTAAGTCGCCAGGGTCGCGCCCTTCGCAAACCGCTTGAATGGCTCGGCGCAGTAATTTGCCACTTCGTGTTTTGGGCAACACAGACACAAAGCGAACACGCGAAGGTCTGGCCACCGCACCCAATGAGTTGTCGACCACCTTCATGATTTCACCTTCAAGTTTTAACAAGGCTTGAGGATCATTCAAAAGTGCGTTGTCTTTGAGGACAGCAAAGGCCATGGCCACTTGCCCCTTCAAACTGTCGGCCACACCCACCACGGCCACTTCTGCCACTGCGGCATGACCAGAAATACTCTCTTCAATTTCACGCGTGCCCAAACGATGGCCAGCGACATTGATCACATCATCGGTGCGACCCAAGATAAAGAAATAACCATCTTCGTCTTTAATGCCCCAATCGAAGGTGGAGTAAATCGTTTTACCAGGCACTGTGTCCCAATAAGTTTTGACAAAACGCTCGTCATCACCCCAAATGGTTTGCAAGCAACCAGGTGGCAACGGGCCTTCAATGGCCACCACGCCTTTTTGGTGGGGCTGCGTCAGTTCTTCACCCGTTTGATCGTCCAACAACTTCACGTCGTAGCCGTAAACAGCTTTGCCAGGAGAGCCAAATTTACTGGGCGTTTTTTCAATGCCGTTGCACACCGTCAAGATAGGCCAACCCGATTCTGTTTGCCAGTAGTTGTCAATAATGGGTTTGCCGAGACCCTCGGAAATCCACTTGGCAGTGGGCTCGTCCAAAGGCTCGCCCGCTAAAAACAGGGCCTTCAAGCTGGACAAATCGTATTTGCTAAGCAAAGCCGGATCTTGTTTTTTTAACACCCGAATGGCTGTGGGCGCACTGAACATCACGGTCACTTTGTACTTCTCAACCAAGCTCCACCAAATGCCGCCGTCGGGGCGTGTGGGCAAGCCTTCGTAAAGAATGGTGGCCATGCCGCCAATCAAGGGGCCGTAAATGATGTAGCTGTGACCTACCACCCAACCGATGTCGCTGGTGCAGAAAAATGTTTCGCCTGGCTTGCCGCAAAAAATGTTGGGAATGCTCGAAGCCAAGGCCACGGCATAGCCACCCGTGTCACGCTGAACCCCTTTGGGCTTGCCCGTCGTACCAGAGGTATACAAGGTGTAACTTGGATGGGTGGCATCGACCCACTCGCAGGGCACCACGTCGTTCATGTGCTGTTCGCGCAGCGTGGACCAAAGCAAATCACGTCCGTCGGTTATGTCCATGCTTGCCAAGCCACGTTCAACCAACACCACTGAATCGGGCTTGTGGGATGACAAACGAATGGCCTCATCTAACAAGGGTTTGTAGACAACGACTTTGCCGCCTCGTGAACCCGCATCGGCACTGACAATGACTTTGGGACTGGCGTCTTCAATTCGCGAAGCCAAAGAACCAGACGCAAATCCACCAAACACCACAGAGTGAATGGCACCAATGCGCGCACATGCCAACATGGCAAAGGAAGCCTCTGCAATCATGGGCATGTAAATCAAAACACGGTCGCCTTTTTTCACGCCCAATGACAACAAGGACGCCGCCATGCGTTGAACTTCGGCATGCAACTGCTTGTAGGTGTAAGTGACTTCTTGGTCGGTTTCTGTAGAAACAAAAATCAACGCGGCTTGATCGCCACGGTCTTTCAGATGTCGGTCAATGGCGTTGTGACACAAATTGGTTTCACCCCCTTTGAACCATTTGGCAAATGGCGGCTTGCTGTAGTCACAGATTTCTTGAGGCGCTTTGTGCCACTCAATCTGCTGGGCTTGTTCAGCCCAGAACGCATCGCGGTCCTGTAGAGAACGTTTGTGAAAATCTGCATAGTGAACCATGTTGTCTCCTAAAGCCGAGGCTGACTTCTGAATTCATAATTATTCATGAGGGACTTGCTGCAAACTGACTTTGAACATGACAGCCTCAAAGGCAAAAATCTTAAACCAAAGCTTTGATCCAAGTTTGAACCTGCTTGAAATTGGGGTTTTCTGCTGAGCGCAACCATTCAAACAACACCATTTCGGTGGTTAAAAGCTCGGCCCCAGCGCCTGCCAATCGGTCAAATGCAGCGTCACGATCACGGTCGGAGCGCGAAGCACAAGCATCTGTGACCACCCAGACTTCAAACTCGTCTTCAAGTAAGTCCAGTGCAGTTTGTAGCAAGCACACATGCGCTTCGCAACCCGCTATGACCACGGAGGGTCCAGCTTCATTTTCAGCCGGTTTTTTCAAATGCCGGGGCAAGCTGCGGGCATTGCCCTTGGGCGCGGCAGGCGCAGGAGGGCTTAACCATTCCCCCAAACCCTCCTCCACGCCACTGAAAGCCATTTTGGCCAGCACCCGCTGGCAATGCTGACGAATCTCGGGCGATGTTTCGCCAAGCCCTGATGGATTTTGTTCAGTGGCCCAAACAGGCACATTGAGCAGCTTGGCGGTCCGAGCCAGCGTTTCAGCGCGCTGCCAGACTGCTTGTGCGTCCTTCATGGCAGGCATTAACTTCAGCTGGTAGTCAACCAGAACCAATTGAGATGATTCAACTTCAAGCAGCATATTCAGGCCTCGGTGCAAATTAATCAAAATCTCAGTTTGCCCAACCCAAATTAGGGGGTGTCAACCCATTGAAGATGGCATTAAACTGATCAAGCTATGCGCTTGATTCTATGTGGACTGGTATTTCTGACAACGGCGGCCTTGGCGGTTCCCGTTGAGGACGACCTTGACCGCCTGATCAAGGAGCGAGGATTGGTCACCCAAATGACCGATCAACTCACGCAGCAAATTAGCAAGCAGTTGGGCGGGCCCCTGCAGTCTGCGCGCAACGCCTTTGGCGGCAAAGCCTCAGAACTGGTCATGCAAGCCATGGGGCTTCTGGGTGTGCCCTATAAAAGTGGCGGCACCAGCGAAGAAAAAGGCTTTGATTGCAGCGGCTTTGTGCGCTACATGTATGAAAAGTCTGTGGGCTTGGTTCTGCCCCGAAGAGCAGAAGAACAGGCCAAAGTCACAGAAGAAATCAGCCGCAGTGAACTCAAACCTGGCGATTTGGTTTTTTTCAACACCCTGAAACGAACCTTCAGCCATGTTGGTATTTATGTGGGTGACGGTAAATTCATTCACGCGCCCAGACCTGGCAAAGCCGTGCGGGTGGATGACATGCGCGAGGCCTATTGGCAACAGAGGTTCAATGGTGCTCGAAGGGTTCAAGTCGACAAACTACAAAATGAGCCCGTCAAAAATTAGAATCACTGCGCCCATGAAAAAACCGCCCACAGGCGGTTTTTTGTTTGGCGCTTGAAAGATTATTTCTTTGAAGGCGGCAGATCTGTACAGCTGCCATGTGCCACCTCTGCTGCCATGCCAATGCTTTCGCCCAAAGTGGGATGAGGGTGGATGGTTTTGCCAATGTCGATGGCATCTGCGCCCATCTCGATGGCCAAGGCCACTTCGCCAATCATGTCACCTGCATGCGTGCCCACCATGCCGCCGCCCAAGATCTTGCCGTGGCCATGGGCCTCGGGTGAATCATCGAACAACAACTTGGTCACGCCTTCGTCACGGCCATTGGCGATGGCGCGGCCTGAAGCCGTCCACGGAAACAGACCCTTCTTGACTTTGATGCCTTGCGCCTTGGCTTGATCTTCTGTCAGGCCCACCCATGCCACTTCGGGATCGGTGTAAGCCACACTTGGAATCACGCGCGCATTGAAGGCACTGGCTGCCAACTCTTTGTTGCCTTGAATTTCACCGGCAATCACTTCTGCTGCGACATGGGCTTCATGCACAGCTTTGTGCGCCAACATGGGTTGACCCACAATGTCACCAATGGCAAAGATGTGTGGCACGTTGGTGCGCATTTGAATGTCAACAGGAATGAAACCACGGTCTGTCACGCTCACACCCGCTTTTTCTGCCGCAATTTTCTTGCCGTTGGGTGTGCGACCCACAGCCTGCAAGACCATGTCATAGACTTGCGGCGCAGGGGCTGCAACGCCCTCCTCTGCAGATTCAAACGTCACCTCAATACCAGCCTTGGTGGCCTTGGCGCCAACGGTTTTGGTTTTGAGCATGATGTTGTCAAAACGGGGGGCGTTCATTTTTTGCCAAACTTTGACCAGATCGCGATCGGCGCCTTGCATCAAGCCGTCCATCATTTCAACCACATCAAGGCGCGCGCCCAGCGTGCTGTAAACGGTGCCCATTTCTAAACCGATGATGCCGCCGCCCAAAATGAGCATTCGCTTAGGTACCTCTTTCAAAGCCAATGCACCGGTGCTGTCAACCACGCGCGGGTCCTTGGGCATGAAGGGCAAACGCACGGCTTGGCTTCCTGCGGCAATGATGCAGTTTTTGAAAGCCAGAACTTTCTTCACGCCAGTTTTTTCCTGACCCGTGCCCGTGGTTTCTTCTACCACCACGTGGTTGGCGCTGAGGAATTCACCCACACCGCGAACAGTGGTGACCTTGCGCATTTTGGCCATGGCTGCCAAACCACCTGTGAGTTTGCCAATGACTTTTTCTTTGTGAGTGCGCAATTTGCCAATGTCTAATTTGGGGGTGCCAAAGTCAACACCCAAATCAGCCATGTGACTGACTTCGTCCATGACCGCGGCCACGTGCAACAAAGCTTTGGAAGGAATGCAACCCACGTTTAAACACACGCCACCCAAAGTGGCATAGCGTTCAACGATCACAACCTTGAGGCCCAGATCAGCGGCACGGAAAGCGGCGGAGTAACCACCAGGGCCAGCGCCCAAAACCAGCAAATCACATTCAATGTCGACTGTGCCACTGTAGGATGCTGCGTTAGGAATATTGACCGCAACGGGTGCAGGCGTTTCTGTTGGTGAAGGTGTTGCAGCAGGCGCACTGGTTTGTGGCGCAGCAGTTGCAGCCGGTGCGACGGCTGAAGCAGTTGCTTCGCCTTCCAACAGCATGACCACAGAGCCTTGCTTGACTTTGTCGCCCAACTTCACTTTGAGCTCTTTCACCACACCAGCATGTGAGCAGGGAATTTCCATGGAGGCTTTGTCAGACTCCACGGTGATCAAACTTTGCTCAAGCTTCACAAGGTCGCCAGGCTTGACCAGCAACTCAATGACCGTCACTTCGTCGAAGTCGCCAATGTCCGGAACTTTGATATCAATCAGTGCCATAGTTTTTCAATCAGTTGGGGACAGCGCAATGCTTCGCCTTGCTTTGTCCCGCAATTTGTTAGAGGAGTACACGACGGAAGTCGCCAAGAATTTGACCTAAGTACGCATTGAAGCGTGCGGCGGCAGCGCCATCGATCACGCGGTGATCCCAGGTCAGAGACAAAGGCAACATGAGGCGAGGCACAAACTGCTTACCATCCCAAACAGGTTCTTGTGTGCTCTTGCAAACACCCAAGATGGCCACTTCAGGCGCGTTGATGATGGGCGTGAAATATTTACCGCCAATACCGCCCAAGCTTGAGATGGTAAAGGTAGCGCCCGTCATTTCTGCAGGGCCTAATTTGCCATCACGGGCTTTCTTGGCCAACTCACCCATTTCTTGGCTGATTTGCAAGATGCCTTTTTTGTCGGCATCGCGAATCACGGGCACCATCAAGCCATTGGGCGTGTCTGCTGCAAAGCCAATGTGCCAATAGTTTTTATAGACAATGGCATCACCATCCAAAGAGCTGTTGAACTCTGGGTATTTTTTCAAGGCAGCCACGCAAGCCTTGATCAAGAAAGCCAACATGGTGACCTTCACGCCAGACTTTTCATTTTCTTTGTTGGTCGACACACGGAAGGCTTCCAACTCAGTGATATCGGCGTCGTCATGGTTAGTGACAGCGGGAATCATGATGGCGTTGCGCAGTAAATTGGCGCCGCTGATCTTCTTGATGCGGCCCATTTCTTTGCGCTCAATGGGTCCAAATTTAGCGAAATCAACTTTGGGCCAAGGAATCAAGCCCAGCGCGGCACCATCGCCACCTGCGGGCGCTTTGGCCGCTTGTGCTTTGGTTTGCATGGCACCTGCCATCACGTCTTTGGTAAAGGCTTGAACGTCGTCTTGTGAAATTCGACCTTTGGGTCCATTGCCTTTGACTTCTTCCAAAGGCACACCCAATTCGCGTGCAAATTTGCGCACAGAAGGTGACGCATGAGGCAAGCCAAGTGTTGGAGCGCCGGGGTTGTGTGCAGGTGTAGCAGCGACCATCGAAGATGTCACTGACACCGCAGCATCAGTTGCTGGTGCTGCAACGGGCGCAGATTGAACTGCAGGCGCGGCCGCTGGTGCAGCAGCAGCTGGCACCTCAGCAGGTACAGGTACAGCTCCACTGGCTTCCAACACCAACACCACCGAACCTTGTTTAACTTTGTCACCCAACTTCACGCGCAGTTCTTTCACCACGCCAGCTGTTGAAGACGGAATTTCCATCGCTGCTTTGTCCGACTCAACCGTGATCAATGATTGCTCGGCCTTGATGGTGTCACCCACCTTGACCATCAATTCAATGACCGCGACTTCATCGAAATCACCGATGTCTGGAACTTTGACTTCTACCAATGCCATGTGTGTCTCCAATTCTTTTGATCAAGCGTACAAAGGATTGACCTTGTCGGTCTTGATGCCGTATTGCTTCAANGCCTCGGCGACTTTNGCCACAGGCACGGCGCCCTCTTCGCTCAATGCTTTGAGTGCGGCCACAACGATGTAATGGCGGTTGATTTCAAAGTGCTCACGCAATTTACTGCGGAAATCGCTTCGGCCAAAACCATCTGTCCCTAACACTTTGAAAGTGCGGCCTTTTGGAATGAAAGAGCGAATTTGTTCCGCATAGTTCTTCATGTAGTCGGTGGATGCAATGACGGGGCCATCGAATTTGGCCAATTGCTGCGACACAAACGGCACACGCGGTACTTCCAAGGGGTGCAGCATGTTAAAGCGCTCTGCGTCTTGACCGTCGCGTGTCAACTCGTTGAAACTCGGGCAGCTCCAAACGTCGGCAGCAATGCCCCAGTCTTTGGCGAGCAATTCCTGCGCAGCCAAAGACTCTCGCAGAATGGTGCCAGAGCCCATGAGTTGAACGCGTGTTTTGTTTTTGCCACCGGCCTTGCACAAGTACATGCCCTTGATGATTTGCTCTTCCGTGCCAGGCGTTAAACCTGGCATGGGGTAGTTTTCATTCAACAGGGTGATGTAGTAATACACATTGTCTTGTTTTTCCACCATGCGTTTCAAGCCGTGATGCAAGATGACGCCTACTTCGTGTGCAAAAGTGGGGTCGTAGCTGATGCAATTTGGAATGGTGCCCGCCAAAATATGGCTGTGTCCGTCTTCGTGTTGCAAACCCTCGCCATTCAATGTGGTGCGACCGGAAGTGCCTCCCAACAAGAAACCACGCGCTTGCATGTCGCCAGCAGCCCAAGCCAAATCGCCAATGCGCTGGAAACCAAACATAGAGTAGTACACATAGAAAGGCACCATGATGCGGTTGCTTGTGGAGTAACTGGTAGCCGCAGCAATCCAGCTTGACATGCCGCCTGCTTCATTGATGCCCTCTTGCAATATCTGGCCCGCTTTGTCTTCTTTGTAGTACATCACTTGGTCTTTGTCGACCGGTGTGTATTGCTGTCCCGCAGGGTTGTAAATGCCGACTTGGCGAAACAGGCCTTCCATACCAAAGGTACGTGCTTCGTCCACCAAAATAGGGACAACGCGGGGGCCTAAGGCTTGATCACGCAACAGTTGTGTGAGGAAACGCACATACGCTTGTGTGGTTGAAATTTCACGGCCTTCAGCAGTAGGCTCCATCACAGACTTAAACACGTCCAATGTGGGGACGGTAAAGCTTTCATCGGCTTTGGTGCGGCGGTGTGGCAAGTAACCGCCCAAGGCCTTGCGGCGCTCATGCAAGTAACGCATTTCTGGCGTATCGTCCGCTGGCTTGTAGAAAGGCACATTGGCCAACTCACTGTCGGGCACAGGAATATTAAAGCGATCGCGCATGTAGCGAACGTCTTCGTCCGAAAGCTTCTTGGTTTGGTGCACGTTGTTCTTGCCTTCGCCCACTTTGCCCATGCCAAAACCTTTGACAGTTTTGATGAGCAAGACAGTCGGTTGATCCTTGGTGTTAACAGCCTGGTGGTAAGCCGCATACACTTTTTGGGGATCATGACCGCCACGCTTTAAAGACCAAATTTCGTCATCACTCATGTGCGAAACCATCTCTAGGGTGCGCGGATCGCGGCCAAAGAAATGCTTGCGAACGTAGGCGCCATCATTGGCTTTGAAAGCTTGGAAGTCGCCGTCCAAGGTGTCCATCATGATCTTGCGCAGGGCGCCGTCTTTGTCTCGGGCCAAGAGTTTGTCCCATTCGCTGCCCCAAATGAGCTTGATCACATTCCAACCAGAACCGCGGAATTCACTCTCGAGTTCTTGAACAATCTTGCCGTTGCCACGAACGGGCCCATCCAAACGCTGTAGATTACAGTTGACGACGAAGATCAAGTTATCAAGATTCTCGCGAGCGGCCAATCCAATGGCACCCAAAGATTCCACTTCGTCCATTTCGCCATCGCCGCAGAAAACCCAGACTTTGCGGTTTTCGGTATTGGCAATGCCTCGCGCATGCAAGTACTTTAAGAACCGCGCTTGGTAAATGGCCATCAAAGGGCCAAGGCCCATGGAGACCGTAGGAAACTGCCAAAACTCAGGCATTAATTTGGGGTGAGGATAGCTGGACAAACCTTTGCCATCGACTTCTTGGCGGAAGTTGAGCAACTGCTCTTCTGTCAGTCTGCCTTCAAGGTAGGCACGTGCATAAACACCGGGCGAAACGTGACCTTGGATGTACAAACAGTCTCCGCCATGATTTTCACTTTCTGCATGCCAAAAGTGATTGAAGCCAGCACCAAACATGTGGGCCAATGAGGCAAAGGAGCCAATGTGACCGCCCAAATCGCCACCGTCTTCAGGATTGTGGCGATTGGCCTTGACCACCATGGCCATAGCGTTCCATCGCATGTAAGAACGAAGCCGCTCTTCTATTTCGATGTTGCCAGGGCAATGAACTTCCTGATCCGGCTCGATGGTGTTCACATAGCCCGTGTTGGCGGAAAACGGCAGGTCAATGCTGCTCTGACGAGCGTGCTCTAAAAGCTGCTCTAACAAGAAGTGCGCGCGCTCTCCACCCTCTTTTTCAATGACGGCGGACAGTGCGTCCATCCATTCGCGGGTTTCGATGGCATCCAAGTCTGAGAGGATGTGATTAGGCTGTACAGCTGACATGTTTGTCTCCAATGAAGGCCATGATTTATCTAATTTCCTAAATTCTCTCACAATATTTACATTATTTCAAATGGCGATCATTGATTTCATATTACGAAATTAAATGTAAGGTGTTTACCCTAAACTTAAGGGCATGAAGTCTCAAAACGTCACGAAAGTCATCAAAGCCATCAAGCCGGTGTCTTTGTGGCGTCGTTGGTGGAAACGTCAAAACCCAATCAAACAAGACAGGTTTGCCACACTTGCACCCATTGCTGCTGTGCTTTTGTTTTTCAGCGCCATTGCTTTNTCATTNTGGTACTTAAAAATCGAAGAGGCTGATCGAGAACAAGAAGCCGTTAAACGTGACGTCGAATACAGCCAACAAAGATTAAGGCTCCGCTTGTTNGAGCGTCAAGAACAAATCATGCGCTTGGCGCGTGATGTCTCTAACAAAGACGTCGACCANAAGGANTTTTCAAGGCGTGCAGAAGCATTGGTCCTCAAAAATCCGGAAGTTAAAACCATCGCATGGATCGATGAGNNGCGCAAAGTATTGGCCAGCCAAACAGCCCCNAGTGTTTTGGCCAGTCAAAAATGGCGCGTCGGCGAAGTTTTAAAGTGGGGCGAATCTGAAAACAGCTACACCCTTGCTCGAGACTTGATGCAACCCATTTACTCCCAAGAGGATGATGGCAGTTTGTCAATCGGCATCAACTCAACAGGACAAGAAAATTACGCCAAGAACGTTGTACTTCAACTGCACACACCCATTACCAATGCGCAAGGGCGTTTCAATGGCGTGATCATGGCTGAATATGCTGTTGAAAGCTTGTTGCGTTACGGCGTCCCAAGTGAGATATCTGCCAAGTATGCGGTTTCATTGCTAGACAGTGATGGCAACCTGGTTGCGGGACAGTCCATTCCAAAACGCAACAGCTTAAGGAGTTTCATCCCTGGCTTTTCGATGCAAAACAATGAATTCGAAGTGCCCGTATCGCCTGTCGGCAATGGCCTCATTCTCAGAGCTCAGGCTTGGCGTACTTCACAAGACCTTGTTGGCAACGGATTTTTTTGGGTCATCGGTTCACTCAGTTTGCTGACAGCGTGGATGCTGATTGCCAATTGGCGACACACACGCAAGCGACAACAAACTCAAAAAGAGTTGATTGCCGAAACCAATTTCCGACGCGCAATGGAAAACTCCATTTTGACTGGCATGCGTGCTTTGGACATGGAAGGGCGAATCAGTTATGTCAATTTAGCGTTCTGCCAAATGACGGGTTGGCAAGAGCAAGAATTGATAGGCGCCGTTGCGCCATACCCTTACTGGCCAGAAGAAGACAAAGAATCCTTGATGACTCGCTTGGAAGAAGAGCTTAGCGGCAAACAAACAGCGGGCGGCTTCCAAGTCAGGGTCAAACGCAAAAACGGCAGTATTTTTGATGCCCGACTTTACGTCTCTCCCCTGATTGATGCCAATGGCAAACAAACCGGCTGGATGACCTCTATGACGGACATCACAGAGCCCAATCGCGTCAGGGAGCAATTGGCTGCCTCCTATGAACGCTTCACCATCGTGCTAGAAGCTTTGGACGCATCTGTTTCAGTCGCGCCCCTGGGCAGCGCCGAATTGTTATTTGCCAACAAGTTGTATCGGCAATGGTTTGGCACTGACACCTTGGGCCATTTGAATTTGGTTGAAACAGCTGGCATGCTGGACATCAGAAACTCAGAAACCGAAATGGACGATGTCGATGCTTTGGCGGGCTTGCCTACAGAAAGTCTCACGGTTGCCCCTGCTGAACGCGCTGAAATTTATTTGGCGCATCTGTCCAAATGGCTAGAAATTCGCACCCGTTATATCAATTGGGCCGATGGCCGACTTGCCCAATTGGTCATTGCCACAGACATCACAGCGCGCAGGCAGGCTGAAGAATTGTCATCCCAACAAGCAGAACGAGCGCAAAACGCCAGTCGACTTATCACCATGGGCGAAATGGCCTCGAGCGTGGCGCACGAACTCAACCAACCACTGACGGCCATTACCAACTATTGCAATGGCTTGTTGTCCCGAATCAAAGGAAAGCAAATTGAAGAAGCCGATCTGATTTGGGCCTTGGAAAAAACATCGCACCAAGCCCAGCGCGCAGGTCAAATCATTCACCGAATTCGCTCATTTGTGAAACGCAGCGAGCCCAATCGGACGCCCTCCTCAGTCGTCAACATGGTCAATGAAGCGGTTGAATTGGCAGAAATTGAACTCCGGCGCCGCAATGTTCGCCTGTCGCATTACGTCGCAGCGCGATTGCCTCAACTTAGCGTGGACCCCATCTTGATTGAACAAGTTTTAATCAATTTGATGAAAAATGCAGCAGAGTCCATAGACAACGCGGAACGCCCAATTGGCCGTCGACATGTGGAATTGAGGGTCGTTCCCAAGGTCTTGGACACCCAAAATACAGTTCATTTTTCGGTCACTGACACAGGAAAAGGCTTGCCACCACAGGTCATGGAACGCCTTTATGAGGCTTTCTTTTCCACCAAAGACGAGGGCATGGGCATTGGACTTAACCTGTGCCGGACCATCGTCGAATCGCACCTAGGCAGAATCACGGCTGAGAACCTCTACAATGCCGACGAAGTTGTTGGTTGTTGCTTCTCCTTCTGGATACCCGTCACGGCCAACTGAAAACATTGAATTTGCAAGTAAAACTGGGAACCACCATGAGTTTGATACCCAAAAAAGGAACTGTTTACGTTGTCGATGACGATGAAGCTGTTCGCGACTCTCTGCAGTGGCTCTTAGAGGGCAAAGACTATCGCGTCAGATGCTTTGACTCAGCGGAGTCATTCCTCAGCCGTTACGATCCGCGTGAGGTGGCTTGCTTGATCGTCGACATCCGGATGGGCGGTATGACGGGCCTAGAACTTCAGGACAAATTGGTTGAGCGCCGCTCACCTCTTCCCATTGTCTTTATCACTGGCCACGGCGATGTGCCCATGGCTGTTGACACCATGAAAAAAGGGGCCATGGACTTTATCCAAAAGCCCTTCAAAGAAGATGATTTGGTCAGCCTGGTCGAGCGCATGCTCGACAATGCCCGCGAGTCTTTTTCAGATCATCAAAATGCTGCCAACCGCGATGCCTTGCTGTCCAAGCTCACAGGCCGTGAAGCACAAGTGCTTGAGCGCATCGTGGCAGGTCGCTTGAACAAACAAATTGCCGACGATTTGGGCATCAGCATCAAAACCGTTGAAGCTCACCGTGCCAACATCATGGAAAAACTCAACGCCAATACCGTTGCCGATTTACTCAAAATTGCTTTGGGTCAAAACGCCCCCAAGGGCTAAAGACTGTTTAGCCTTTAGCAGGCCCACCTGAACGCCCGTGACACACCAACTCGCGGGCGTTTTTACTTGACGATATCATTTCAATGACCTTGAAAACTAGCAACCCATGACAGCCCAAAGAATTGACGGCAACGCCCTCTCCCAAATATTGCGAGCAGATGTCACAAAGCGAGCCACTGCGCTGAAAGCCAAGGGCATCACACCCGGCTTGGCCGTCATTTTGGTCGGCGAAAATCCTGCCAGCCAAGTCTATGTCCGCAACAAGGTGAAGGCCTGTCATGACAGTGGCCTTCACTCCCTTTTAGAAAAACATCCAGACTCCCTCACGCAAGAAGCATTGCTTGATCGAATCGGCGCACTCAATCAAGACACAAGCATTCACGGCATCTTGGTTCAACTGCCCTTGCCAAAACACATTGATGCACAAAAAGTCATTGAAGCCATTTCGCCCGCCAAAGACGTCGATGGCTTCCACATTGCAAGCGCAGGCGCATTGATGACGGGCATGCCTGGTTTTTGGCCGTGCACACCCTATGGGTGCATGAAGATGCTGGACAGCATTGGGTATGAACTGAAAGGCAAGTATGCCGTCGTGATTGGCCGAAGCAACATTGTTGGCAAGCCCATGGCCTTGATGCTTTTGCAAAAGAATGCCACTGTCACCATCTGTCACAGCGCCACTCAGGACTTGAAAGCCATCACGCTACAAGCCGATGTCATTGTGGCGGCCGTTGGCAAGCGAAACATCCTAACGGCGGACATGGTGAAGCCAGGCGCCGTGGTGTTAGATGTCGGCATGAACCGCAATGAAGAAGGCAAGCTTTGCGGTGATGTAGATTTTGCCGGTGTTGAACAAGTGGCTGGCTACATCACACCCGTACCTGGCGGTGTTGGCCCCATGACCATTACCATGCTGCTGGTCAACACACTAGAAGCCGCCGAGCGCATTTAAGCCTTCGACTTTTCTTTTTAAAAATTAATCAGGCCATCATTTATGAACCCTCTATTGTCCAACCCCTTGCTTCAAACAGGAGGCTTGCCCTTGTTTGATCAGATCAAACCTGAACATGTCAACCAGGCCATGGATGAGCTGCTGATTTCAACTTCAAAAGCATTAGAGCTTGTGACGGCATCGGACTTCCCATCTGACTGGCATGCCATTGCCAAAGTTTTAGATGTTTGCACCGAACAATTAAGCATGTCTTGGGGCGCTGTCAGTCATTTGAACCATGTGGCAGACTCGCCTGAGTTGCGTGCAGCCTACAACGATGCGCTTCCAAAGGTCACAGAATTCTGGACACGACTGGGCGCAGACGAAAGGCTTTATGCCAAATACAAAGCGGTCAATTCAGAGCAACTCGATGCACCCCAAAAGCAAGCTTTGAAAAATGCACTTCGCAACTTTGTGCTTGGCGGCGCTGATCTCCAAGGCGAAGCCAAAACTCGCTATGCAGCCATTCAAGAGCGCATGGCCGAACTAAGTCAGAAATTCAGTGAGAACGCTTTGGATGCAACAGATCGATTTTCACTTTTCGTCTCGGAAGCAGATTTAGCGGGTGTTCCCGACGACGTCATTCACACAGCGCGCGCAGCTGCAGAGAAAGACGGTAAAGAAGGCTACAAACTCAGTTTGAAAATGCCCTGCTACTTGCCTGTGATGCAGTTTGCAACCAGCAGTGATTTAAGACAAAAACTTTACAGGGCCTACGTCACTCGTGCCTCCGATCAAACCGATGCCGAATTTGCAAGCCTAGACAACAGCGAACTGATCCAAGAAATCTTGCAACTTCGCCAAGAAGAAGCGCTGTTACTGGGTTATCAAAATTATGCTGAAATTTCGGTGGCCACCAAGATGGCTGACTCGCCTGCCAAGGTCATTTCTTTTCTTCGAGATTTGTCCCAAAGAGCCCGCCCCTTTGCTGAAAAAGACTTGGCAGACATGCGGCAATTCGCAAGCGAGCATTTGAATTTACAAAATCCACAAGCTTGGGATTGGCCCTACATTGGTGAAAAACTGAAGGAAGCCCGATACAGCTTCAGCGAACAAGAAGTGAAGCAATATTTCACAGCGCCTAAAGTTCTGCAAGGCCTGTTCAAGATCATTGAAACCTTGTTTGAGGTCAGCATCCACGCAGACAAAGCCCCTGTGTGGCACCCGGCTGTCAGTTTTTATCGCATCGAAAGAAATGGCCAATTGGTGGGTCAGTTCTACCTTGACCAACCCGCGCGTGCAGGCAAACGCGGTGGCGCATGGATGGATGATGTTCGCGCACGTTGGCTAAGACCAGATAACGGGCAACTGCAAACCCCAGTGGCCCACTTGGTCTGCAACTTTGCAGAAGGTGTCGATGGCAACCCCGCCTTGCTGACGCACGACGATGTCATTACGCTGTTCCATGAATTTGGACATGGCCTGCATCACATGCTCACACAAGTGAATGAGCGCGATGTGTCGGGTATCAGTGGTGTGGAATGGGACGCCGTTGAGTTGCCTAGCCAATTCATGGAAAACTTTTGTTGGGAGTGGTCTGTGTTGAAGCACATGACCTCTCATGTCACAACAGGCGCATCCTTGCCGCGTGAATTGTTTGACAAAATGGTGGCCGCCAAAAACTTCCAAAGCGGCTTGCAAACGCTGCGGCAAATTGAGCTGGCCTTGCTTGACATGTTGCTGCACAGTGAACACAAGCCCGCAGAAACATTGATGCCCGTTTTGGAAAAAGTCCGGGCCGAAGTTGCCGTCATTCAGGCCCCTGCCTTCAACCGCTGGGCACACACCTTCAGCCACATCTTTGCAGGCGGCTATGCTGCGGGTTATTACAGCTACAAGTGGGCTGAAGTGTTGTCCGCCGATGCCTACGCTGCCTTTGAAGAAACAGCACAGGCAGATGGCTCTCCCAGCCTAGAAACAGGCAGGCGCTACCGAGAAGCCATTTTGGAGGCCGGTGGTAGCCGCCCTGCTTTGGAATCCTTCATTGCTTTCAGAGGTCGTGAGCCCTCCATCAATGCCTTGCTGAGGCACCAAGGCATGGCAGCCAAAGGATGACCTAAAACTTCAGCGTCTTCACGCCCGCTGAAGTGCCCAACAAACATACGTGGGCTTTTTGGTATGCAAAAACGCCCACAGTGACCACACCAGGCCATTGACTTACTTCGGCTTCAAAAGCCACAGGATCAGTGATTTGCAGGCCCTTCACATCCATGATGTGCTGTCCATTGTCTGTGACCAATGCCTGTCCGTCCTTCATGCGCACTTGGGCTTGCCCGCCCATGCTTGCAAACTGCGCCATGATGCGAGCGCTGGACATGGGGATGACCTCCACAGGCAAAGGAAAACGCCTAGCACTGAAACCAATTTGGATTCGTCGGCAATGCAAACAAATACCTTAGACTGCGCCGCTACAATTTTTTCACGCGTCAGCGCTGCGCCTCCGCCCTTAACCATATGACCTTGCCCATTGATTTCATCTGCGCCATCAATGTACACAGCCAACTCAGCAACCTCATTGCTGTCAAAAACGGGAATGCCCAAGGCCTTTAGTCGAACTGTGGAAGCTTCAGAACTGGACACAGCCCCTTTGATCTGATCTTTCATCGACGCCAAGGCCTCAATGAATTTGTTCACCGTTGAGCCCGTACCAACGCCCACTATTTGGCCGGGCACCACATATTGGAGCGCAGCCTGGCCGACCAGGGCTTTGAGTTCGTCTTGATTCATAGGGTTTATTTGAGACAATGCTTGGATTGAATGAGATTATCCATGAACCTTTACCCACTGGCGCGCACCTTTTTATTCAACTTAGATCCTGAGACGGCCCACGATCTCACCTTGAATCAGTTGGCCCAGACGCAAAATACATTTCTGGACCGGGCCTATCGACAGCCTTGGATTGCCGACCCCGTTCAATTGGCTGGCCTCACTTTTCCCAATCGCGTGGGCATGGCGGCAGGACTTGATAAAAATGCAAGATGCATAGATGGCCTAGGTGCCATGGGCTTTGGTTTTGTTGAGGTGGGCACAGTCACGCCTTTGCCGCAGCCAGGCAACGACAAGCCTCGCATGTTCAGACTGGCAGGCGCCAAGGCTTTGATCAACCGACTGGGTTTTAACAACCAAGGGCTCGATGCGTTCTGTGGCCAATGTGAAAAAATCAAAGTTCAGAAGTCAAGGCCGATTGCTGGGCTTGAACATTGGCAAGAACGCAAGCACCCCCATTGAACGGGCCACCGACGATTACCTCATTGGTTTGAGTGGTGTGTATGAGCATGCCGACTATGTGACAGTCAACATCTCTAGTCCCAACACCAAGAACCTGCGCTCATTGCAAACCGATGAGGCACTCGACCAACTTTTGTCTGCCTTGAACGAGCGCAAAAAGGCATTGGCAGACACCCATCAAAAACGCGTGCCTGTCTTTCTCAAAATAGCCCCCGACTTAGACGATGCGCAGGTCGCCGTCATTGCCCAAAGTCTTGTTAAACACCAAATGGATGGCGTGATTGCCACCAACACCACCTTGTCTAGAGATGCAGTGAAAGGCATGCCGCACTGTGATGAAGCCGGTGGCTTGTCGGGCTCGCCTGTTTTGGCGGGAAGCAACCGCGTCATTCGCTTGTTGCGTCAGCACCTCGGCCCACAGTTTCCCATCGTTGGCGTAGGCGGTATTTTGAGTGGCTACGATGCCGTCAGCAAAATTGAGGCGGGCGCCGATGTCGTGCAAATCTACACAGGCCTCATTTACAAAGGACCTGCCTTGGTTCATGAAGTGGCCAAGGCACTGAAGCAAATCTCTCAAAGTTAAGGGCTGACCAAGCTCAGTGTTTCAGGGCCTGCAAAACTTCGTTGGCAATGGCCAAGGAACTGGTCAGACCAGGAGATTCAATGCCGAGCAAATGCACCAATCCAGGCACGCCATGAGACGCTGGCCCCATGATGCAAAAGTCGGCAGCCTTCTCATGGGGCGCATTGATTTTGGGCCGAATACCGGCATACGAAGGCATCAGAGCGCCATCTTTGAGGCCAGGCCAATATTTGCGAACCTCGGCATAAAAAGCATCACCTCGGCTGGGGTTGACACTCAAATCATCAGGCGATTCGACCCACTCCACGTCGGGTCCAAACTTGGCTTGGCCTGCCATGTCCAAAGTTAAGTGCACTCCCAAACCTGCCGCTTCTGGAACGGGGTAAATCAATCTTGAAAAGGGCGATCTTCCCGTGAGGCTGAAGTAGTTGCCCTTGGCGTAATAAGCCAGAGGCAGTGGCGCCAAATTGGATCCCGCAAACTGACGCGCAACCTGCGGGGCAATCAGACCGGTTGAATTAATCACTTGGTCGGCTAAGAGTTCTGTGCCATCTGCAGTGCGAACGATGAACTGCGTTTGCCCCGCCTCGTGCACAACCTGGGCTGACAAAAATTGAGAATTAAGGGCCAACATGCCGCCTGCATTTTCAAAATCGCCCAAGTAACTCAGCATCAAGGCATGACTGTCAATAATGCCTGTGCCAGGAGACCACAACGCGGCCTCACATTGCAAGGCCGGCTCCATGGCCTGGGCTTGGGTTGCAGACAACAAGCTCAATTGATCGGCGCCCAAAACGCCATTGGCATCGGCCTTGGCTTGAATGGAAGCCAATTGGGCAACTTGGGATGCAGAGGTGGCCACGATCAATTTACCGCACTGTTTGTGGGGTATGTGGCGTTCTTGGCAATAGCTGTACAGCAATTTTCGGCCATGTACGCAAAGTTTGGCTTTGAAGGAGCCCTCTGGGTAGTAAATGCCTGCGTGAATGACTTCGCTGTTGCGCGAGCTGGTGCCTGTGCCAAAAGCATCTGCCGACTCCAAAAGCAACACCTCACGGCCTTCAAGTGCCAACTGACGTGCCACGGCCAAGCCAACCACGCCGGCTCCTAAAACAAGGGTTTGAATTCGATCCATGCCCTATTCTCGCTGACACACGCACGACAGTTCAAATGGATTCTTGCAGGCAAACTACTTTTTTTAAAATCAAGCCAATCCACCAAGGAGCCCCATGAAGCTGTTCAACTTACACAACAAAGTGGCCATTGTCACAGGCGCCAGTCGAGGCATAGGCCGATCCATCGCCTTTCAGTTGGCGCGGGCCGGCGCCAAGGTCGTGATCTCAAGCCGAAAGCAAGAAGCCTGTGAGGCCGTGGTCAAAGAAATTGAAGCGGAAGGCGGCACGGCCATGGCCATCAGCGCCAGCATTGCCATCAAAGAACAGCTTCAGAACTTGGTGCAAAAAACCCGCGATGCTTGGGGCCCCATTGACATCTTGGTTTGCAATGCCGCCAGCAACCCCTACTACGGCCCCACCACGGGCATGAGCGATGAAATCTTTAACAAGGTCATGCACAACAACGTCCTGTCAAGCTCGTGGCTCTGCACCATGGTCTATCCGGACATGAAAGCTCAAAGGGATGGCGCCATTGTGCTGGTCTCGTCGGTGGGCGGCTTGCATGGTTCAGCGGTCATTGGCGCTTACAACATTTCCAAAGCCGCCGACATGCAATTGGCTCGCAACTTGGCGGTGGAATGGGGNCCCGACAACATNCGCGTCAATTGCATCGCACCAGGCCTCATTCGAACGGCCTTTGCCAAGGCCTTGACAGACGACCCCGTGAAAGCGGGCATGGTNGAAAATGAAACNCCNCTGCGCCGAATTGGCGAGCCAGATGACATTGGCGGTATTGCGGTTCTCTTGGCCAGCGCCGCTGGCAAGTACATCACCGGTCAAACCATTGTGGCCGATGGCGGCATGATGATTAGATGATCTGATTTTTTCAACAAAAAAGCCCAGGGCGATGCACTGGGCTATTTTTTTGAACAGGGGTGGTATCAGAAACGACTGATTCCACCCTGAGTTCAATTAAGCAAAATTGGCTTCTGCAAAAGACCAATTGACCAATTTGTCCAGANAAGTCTCNACAAACTTGGGGCGCATGTTGCGGTAGTCGATGTAGTAGGCGTGCTCCCATACGTCTACAGTCAACAGGGCTTTGTCGCCNGTTGTCAAAGGTGTGCCTGCGGCGCCCATGTTGACGATGTCAACGCTGCCGTCAGCTTTCTTGACCAACCAAGTCCAACCNGAACCAAAATTGCCCACAGCGCTTTTCACGAAAGCTTCTTTGAAAGCAGCATAAGAGCCAAATTTGGCGTTGATGGCAGCAGCCAGAGCACCGGTGGGCTCGCCACCGCCATGAGGCTTCATGCAATTCCAGAAAAAGGTGTGGTTCCAGATTTGAGCAGAGTTGTTGTAAATACCGCCGCTGGATTTCTTGATGATTTCTTCCAAAGACATTGATTCGAACTCAGTGCCTTTTTGTAAATTGTTCAAATTCACAACGTAAGCATTGTGGTGCTTGCCGTGGTGAAATTCCAAAGTTTCTTGGCTGTAGTTGGGAGCCAATGCGTCAATGGCATAGGGCAATGCTGGCAGGGTGTGTTCCATGAGTTCCTCGTTAAAGTGCAGTAAAAATCCAATCGGCTATTGTAGGTCGATCGGCTTTGCTTGTCTGTGAATTCCATGCAATAGGCACAGCATGTCTGGGGTTGACATGGGGCCCTCTAGTCAAAGCGCTATTTGACTTGCAGATTCACTTGCCCATCGGCCAAGCTGGCCGTGACGGATTGGTTCGCTTGAAAGTCACTGACATGCGTGAGGGCCCGGCCCTTGTCATCGGTTAGCCATGCATAACCACGCTCCAAGACCAAGTGCGGATCGAGCAACCCCAATCGGGTGCCCATGTTCAAGTTGCGCTGCTGGTGCAACTGAAGGTTTTGCTGAAGAAGCCTTGGCAAATGTTCTGAATGTCTAGAAAGCATTTGCTTTTGGGCTTGTACCTGCGATTTAAATCCGTATTGGAGCGACTGGTGCATGCGCATCAATCGAGCGGTTTGATCCTTCAACCGGCTCGATGGGCGGCCTAGCCGATTGGCAACCCAGTCTAGCCTTTGGCTCATGCGGTCTAGGTGGGTGGTCAGCGCATCGGCAAGTGCCTTTTGTAGAAGCTGGCAATCGGCCAAAAGCTGAGCGCCTTCGGTCGCAACCAATTCGGCTGCAGCTGTTGGCGTAGGCGCTCGCAAGTCGGCAACAAAGTCTGTCAAAGTGAAATCGGTTTCGTGGCCAACGCCTGAAATGATGGGAATGGGACAAGACGCCACAGCCCTTACCAAGGCTTCGTCATTGAAGGCCCACAAATCTTCCATCGAACCACCACCGCGAACCATCAAGATGACATCGATCGACAGGGGCATCGCGGAAAAATTAGGCAATGAGTTGGGCAATGCGTGGGGCAACTGCCCCTGCCAACTGACCAACTTTTTCAAACTTTGCAGCAACTCTGAAGGGGCGTTGATGCCTTGTACCGAAGCCGGCGCCACGATCACAGGAATATGGGGCACACGTCTTTGCAATGCGCTGACAACGTCATGCAAAGCAGCTGCGCCCAGTGAAGTAATGACACCAATGGCTCGTGGTTGAGCGGGAATATCTCGTTTGCGCGAAGCATCAAACAGGCCCTCGGCTTCCAAGTTGGCTTTGAGTTTTAAAAACTGCGCGAACAAATCACCCTGACCTGCTCTTTGCATGGTTTCCACAACCAACTGCAAATCTCCCCGCGCTTCATACACCCCCAGCTTGCCTCTAAGCTCCACCATTTCGCCATCTTTCGGCATGAAACCTAAAGCACTGGCGGCCCTTTTGAACATGGCACAGCGTATTTGCCCGCTCTCATCCTTGAGATTGAAATAACAATGGCCACTGGCCGCCCTTGAGAAGCCAGATATCTCCCCCTTGACGGCCACAGGATTGAACCTGGCATTCAAGGTGTCAGCAATTGCAAGGCAAAGTGCCCCAACCGACCAAACACGTGGCTCAGAATCTATTCGCGTCATGAAAAAACCTTATTTTTCGCGGTTCGCAGGGCCATATTAGTTGCAAGAGCTTGTCTTTTCTGGGTCAATCCATCCACAGCTTGCAATCTACTTGCACTGCGCCCTGACAGTGCAGCCCTAACAGGCATGGGGAGATGTAAGCCATTGATTTAATTACAAAATTTACTGTCTAAAAAATGGGCAACGGAATAAAGCCCAGCATTCATGCGGTTTACAAGCCTGCATGTGCCATGTTCTTCACAAAGTTATCCACAGAAATGAAGAACAATTTGATCGGCCATAATCAAAACTGAAACCAGAAGTAGAAAGATTGACTTTGTACAGCATCATACAAGCAGCAGGCTGGCCCATATGGCCGCTCATTGCGTGCTCTATCTTTGCGCTCGCCATCATTTTGGAGCGCCTCTATGCCTTGCAAACCAACAAGGTCTTGCCTGAGCAGGCTTTGCAACGCGCCATCGACAGTACCCAACAGGGTTTCCCTAGCGACTCAAGCATCCAAGAAATAGCCAAAATGGGCGCTGTTGGGCCAGTGTTTGCAAGCGGCTTACAAACACTGTCTCTCAACCCCAATGCCAGCCACCAAGATGTTCGCGAAGCATGGAAATGGAAGGTCGGATGGCGGCGCAAGGTTTAGAGCGCTACCTGACCGCCTTGGCCACATTGGCTTCTGCATCTCCCTTATTGGGTTTGTTGGGCACCGTGGTTGGCATGATTGAGCTGTTTGGAATACAAACTCCCGGACAACAACAGCCTACAGAACTGGCGCATGGCATATCCGTAGCGCTCTACAACACGGCACTCGGCCTGATGGTTGCAATTCCATGCCTCATGGCGTGGCGTTTCTTCAAGTCCAAAGTAGACCGTTTGGTTTTGCAGATGGAATGGGCTTCTGAACGGTTTGCCAGACATTTGGCAGCCATGCGTGACTAAAAACAATCTTCGAATGAGTTCATTTTGAAATTTAAAAAGAACACGGCCATTGAACCCGACATCAATTTGATTCCCTTCATTGATGTGCTTTTGGTTGTTCTCATTTTCTTAATGCTCACCACCACATGGTCGCGGTTCAATGAGATGAATGTCAGCTTGCCTGCTGCCAATGCTCAGGGCTCGACAGACGCCACACCGTCTTGGGTGGTGGTTGTCAATTCGCAAGGCACTTATGCCGTCAACGGCGCCAAAATTGAAGGGCGTACTTTGCAAGACATCAGCACGGCCTTGGCTGGACTGCGCAAAACTGACGCAGCACTGATCATCAAAGCCGATGCATCAGCCAGCCACCAATCGGTGGTCAATGTGTTGGAGGCTGCCCGAATGAATGGTGTTGTCAAAATAGCATTTGCAACTCAAAATTCCTCGCAAGCCAACAAGCCTTGAACAACCCATCATGATCCAGTGGTTGCAACAACTTCCTAAGTATTGGCGCAACCGAAATGCCATCACCTACTTGCTTTGGCCCTTTGAAGTCATCTACCAAATTGCATGGTACCTAAGGCAAGTGGCCATCCGCTTGGGGTTTATTCAGCAACATCGCGTCAATGCCACGGTCATTGTGGTGGGCAATGTCGTGGTGGGTGGCGGCGGTAAAACACCGCTCACCATGGCCCTTGTTCAGCGTCTTGTGAAGCAGGGCTTCCGGGTAGGCGTGGTATCTCGAGGATACGGCAGAGCCCAAACATCCCTGCAAATTGTGAATGCGCAGAGTTTGGCCAGTGAGGTAGGCGATGAACCGCTCATGATTTTCCAAAAATGCAATGTGCCTGTGGTTGTAGGCGCGCAGCGCGTTGCGGCGGCAAGGCAACTGCTCAATCAGTTCCCCGCCGTCAATGTTCTGGTGTGTGACGACGGACTCCAACACATTGCACTGCAACGTGACATCGAAATTTGCGTCATGGATGCAACAGGTTTAGGCAATGGTCATTTGCTGCCAGCGGGGCCTTTGCGAGAACCCTGGCCCCGACAAGTCGATTTGCTTTTACACACACATCAGAGAACATTGCCTGAAGGTTTTGAATCTCTACGCGAACTCAGCTCATTTGCTTTGACATCTGATGGCCAACAAGTACCCATAGCAGAATTGAAATTAAATCCCGTCGAAGTTGTATCGGGCATTGCCAAACCAGAAGCCTTTTTGGCCATGTTGGCGCAAGGGCAATTTCAAATTCGCCATTCAACGGCCCTGCCCGATCACGATCATTTTCAGACATGGCAACCGTCTCATCCTGAATTGCCGCTTCTTTGCACTGAAAAAGATGCCGTTAAATTGTGGGCCAGGTTTCCGCAAGCGCTTGCAATGCCTTTGGTGTTTGAACCAGAGCCATCATTTTGGAAAGCATTCGATCAACTCTTTCAAAGCCGTCACAGGTATCATTGAGCCATGGACACGAAATTACTTGAACTGTTGGTTTGCCCTGTTACCAAAGGGCCCCTAGATTTGCAGCGCGAACTGCAAGAGCTCTGGTCGCGCAGTGCTCGGCTTGCTTACCCTATTCGCAATGGCATTCCCATCTTGCTAGAAAATGAAGCACGCACACTGAGCGACGAAGAGTTAGAACAACTCAAACCGCGCACGCCCCTGGTCTAATTTTCTTGAAGTGACACATGTCGCAAGCCTTTACAGTCATTGTTCCTGCTCGCTTGGCATCCACGCGACTGCCCCATAAACCCTTGGCAGACATCCATGGCTTGCCCATGGTGGTTCGCGTTGCCCAAAGGGCTGCACTTTCCAATGCGACCCAAGTGGTGGTCGCTGCCGACAGCATTGAAATTGTTCAGGCCTGCCAAGCCCATGGGGTTCGCGCCATGCTCACCCAAGTGGACCATCCAAGCGGCAGTGATCGGCTTGCTGAAGCCAGTGCGCTGTTGGGTTTGAGCCCAAATGATGTGGTGGTCAATGTTCAAGGCGATGAGCCCCTGATCAATCCAGAACTGATCAATCAGGTGGCCGANTTGCTCGTTCAGCGCCCCACCGCCAGCATGAGTACGGCAGCNCACGAAATTCACGNGCTNGCCGAGTTCACCAACCCCAATGTGGTCAAAGTNGTCATCGACCAAGCGCAATTGGCGCTTTATTTCAGCCGCGCACCCATCCCTTGGTGGCGAGATGGTTTTGCGAAAGGCATTCAAAGCCTGCCACAACCTGCCCCTCTTCGGCATATTGGCATTTACGCGTACCGCGTGGGGTTTTTGCAAAGCTTTCCAACATTGCAAGCTGCACCCATCGAAACGGGTGAAGCCTTGGAGCAATTGCGGGCCTTGTGGCACGGGCACAAAATAGCGGTTCACATCACCCCTGATGTGCCTGGCCCCGGTGTCGATACCCCTGAAGATTTAGAAAGAGTCAGGGCCCTGTACAAACCCTGATATCAACGCCTTGGAGTCGTCAGGTAAACACATGCTTCCCATGATATTCTCCAACGAGAGCCATCCTCGCCATGGCGAAAGATTCAATAACTATTCGGGACTTTCATGAGACTTATTCTTTTAGGTGCACCAGGTGCTGGTAAGGGAACGCAGGCCGCATTCATCTGCGGTAAGTATCGCCATTCCTCAAATCTCCACTGGCGACATGTTACGCGCTGCAGTCAAAGCCGGAACCCCTCTTGGCTTGCAAGCCAAGGCCGTGATGGAATCTGGCGGCTTGGTCAGCGACGACCTCATCATCAACCTCGTGAAAGAACGTATTGTCCAAGCCGATTGCGTCAATGGCTTCCTGTTTGATGGCTTTCCACGCACCCTTCCCCAGGCTGATGCCATGAAAGCCGCTGGCGTGAAATTGGACTATGTGCTTGAAATTGATGTGCCCTTCGAGGCCATCATTGAGCGCATGAGTGGCCGCCGCTCACACCCTGCATCTGGCCGCACTTACCACGTCAAATTCAATCCGCCAAAAGCTGAAGGCAAAGACGATGTCACCGGTGAGCCCTTGGTCCAACGCGAAGACGACAAAGAAGAAACTGTGAAAAAGCGTTTGGATGTCTACAGCCAACAAACACGGCCGCTAGTGGCGTACTACTCTGAGTGGGAGAAACGTGAACCACAAGCTGCTCCCCAATACCGCGCCATC
>JGI25917J50250_1000017_pt1 | contig 38850 bp, 35 predicted proteins | sample LauGreSBDMM110SN_4_FD_50250 | JGI IMG/M metagenome (IMG submission 50250) | reverse complement strand
TTAAATAAACTTCGCCAACAACGAAAAATAAACTAGCGTCAACAACATCGGAATCGTAGACTGTTTCGCAGCTCTTAGGATCTCGATCATTGAATATTCGTATTTTTTTATGTTATCCAAATGCAGCAATAATGGAAAGAATATTACATATATAGTTAGACAGGCGGTTGTACTTTTCGTCAATATTCCAAGTTTAATAACGCTCGTCACCGTATTAAACACTAGATTCGCGGCAGCCACGTCCCATGCAAATGACATACCATAAGATACAGGAATAGTCGAAATATTGTGGAGTCGGTCTCCCTCGACGTCGCGCATATCCAAGAAAATCTCATTATTCAAAGATCCCATAAATAATAACCGCGCAGCGATTTCAAGAAGTTCCGCGTTTCTAGGTTGAATCACACTATTTGTAGCCGCCATTCCTGCAAACCATATCGATAATCCGACAATCGACGCACATGTAATATTTTTCACAAAAGTTATGCGTTTCAGAACAGGAGTATAGATAGAAACGGCGAATAATGCCGCATGGACCATTTGCCGTAATGTCTTGGAAAAGAACTTAACACTGAGGAGTTCGGATGCCGCGAAAAGAACGGCGACGTAAATCCAAGCGCGTCTTCGTGTGATTTCACCGGTTACCAGGGGTCGACCCGGGTTATTTACCAAATCAATACTGTAGTCGGCAATATCGTTCAAAATCATACTACTTGACATAATCGCGATTGTTACAGCACAACATGCTAGAAACTCGGGCTTTATAAGAAACGCGGAATTAGGGTTCGCAATCCAGCCCCCTGCTACGCTAATTGCCAGAGTAGGTGCAATATTTTTATGGCGAATTAACCGCAACACGCTCTTTATATGTTGAACGGTGGTTTTTTTGGGCTCTAAAAAAAGCTCGGGTATTGACGTCATAAATATCATGGATTCGAAGGTTCCTTGGAGACTAACGTTTTTTCTTGAAACGGGAGGGTGTGTTATTTTTATGGCGGTTGCTAGATATGACATAACAAAAAAACAAAAAGAAATACATTTCATTATGTGTATAGTTTATACGCATGATGTCTTTATCTTGGTTCTATACCATCTGTAATCGGATCTTTCTCTTCGTCTTATCCTCGTCTTCAAATAAATATAACCGGAATTTGGCTTTGGTGTAATTTTTGATATTGGCGCCGGGCAATAACACAACGCGAGATAGAAGCTTCAAATCCTCCAAATAAACCATGAATGTCACCGATTTATCATTTTTTGAAATCATATCAAATATAATACCATCGTGCACTGTTTTCATAATATCTGGATCTACTGTGCATTTATGAAGTAGGTCGCAATCCGTTTGCACTTTACGAATAGAACGCATGGATGTATTCACATAATCCAAATTCGACATCCATTTATTTAAAAACTCCGAGGCGTCCTTTGATAAAAACGTAGGATTTCCGTGAGATAAAAATATCATCTGATTCAATAGGTCCACAAGTCTTCTGATCGGACTTGTGATATGAATATATGATGATTCATTCATAATTTGATGATCCAAAACTGCATTATCCGAAAATGCGACATATTGACCGATCGTATTATGCCAGGTTTGAATAACACGTTTGCAGTCCGGCGTCAAAGATTCCGATAAAGATTTATTGAACACATCGGGAGACCTTACTAAAACAGATCGAAATATCCCAATCTTTAAATCCACCATTCGCTTTGCGCATAGTTTATTCATATAAACCATCCAAAATCCCACGACGTCGTGGCTATTTGCGGTAGTTTTATCCAATAATTTCGTCAAATTAAAAAGATCTTTATACATAACATCATCGTACATGGAACATTCTTCATATCTATAATTTTTCGCGACCTTAATTATTGTATTGGTAAACTTAATGTTATCATTTCCCGTTATAGAATCCTTCGAAATAGATCCGTCTTCTTCCAAAATAATATCCATTGTAAACGCGAATCTGGGATGTCCTTCCTGCAAACTACATAACGCATCTGATAGAACGGTGGGAAGCATAGGTCGCCGCCTATCCGGCAAATAAATTGTAGAAACCCGTTTCGAAAACGATTTCCAAAGACCCATTGCGTCCAACCAAAGAGAAACATTCGCAATATGTATACTCATCTGTCGCGTTCCGTCCGGCAATCGAATTAGAGAAAACCCGTCATCAAAGTCCATTGATCCATGTGGATCAATCGTAAAAACGTAGTCTTGTTGTCGGTCTTGCACCGAGAATCGGGGATCTTGACAAATTTGCGAAATATATTCTTGGTGTGTTTTCTTATTCAGATTCGCCCGGGCTTCCGCGGTAATTTCCGCAATGGAAGCATGAAGACTCTTACAATAAAGCTGATATTCGTAAAATGCGCCCAGCGAATCCACGTCGCCCAGAGTCTCTACCAATAACCCCTGGGGATGCTTTCCCGTCCATTGATCATAACGAAATACCACGTATTTGTTTTTATGCTTTTTTTCGAACCCGATTTTCATTTCATAGGGAACCAAAAACGCCGGCAAATGAACGTCGTCCGGGATACATTTATAGAGAAGCCGCTTTTTATTCTCAGTTCTCCCGTAAGTCTTATTGGAATCGAGCTGCAGAACTCCGGCGTAGATAGAATGTGGTGATCTAACTTGCGAGTTAACGACAGTTGCAGTTGACCCATCCTCGGATATTTCGATGACGTCCTTAGAAAACAATTTCTGGTCCGCGGCTTGAAACTTAGGCGGCGATTCTAATGCGATCTCATGCGTAGTATCTACGTCATGAAATGTCCAACATGAGTATTGCCTGTCCATTACCATGATCCGAACCGGTGACATGGTTTATTAATAACGGTGTGTACAGTTTAATACCCGGAGAAAGGTTTATATCGTTTCTGATTCGAATAATAATATAAACGGTTATATTATTATGAGTTTGGATAAAATAATAGGTGTATTTCACGTAGTCTGGACGATCTTTATATCCATTTATGGATTTATTGTTTCGAAAAAGTGGGGGTATGATTTTTATTACATAGGATACACGTTGTTATTAGTCATATCTTGGTTATTATGCAAAGACGAATGTTTTATTACTTATGTTTATAAAAAGATATTGGATCCTACATACACAATGGGCAAAGACCCGAATCGCATGGCTGATTCCGAAAACATCTTCGGAAAAGACTTGAGTAAATATGTTATGAACACGCTCCTGATTATCACTGTCTGTTCATTATATATTGTAAGCAGTCGCAATAATTTTGCACCCCATTATCTATGGATTCTATTCATTTTATGTTATTATATTTATTTACTGATTCTACGAAAGTTTTATGCACCCAGGTTTTACGAAACTTATCTCAAAAGACACAATCCGGCTTTCAGAATACTATTTTTCGGAATTACCGGTTTATATTTATGGTTCTTAGTTATTGGAGGTAAAAACGCATATCTTGGATAAATAAACGCCTTAGAAAAAGCGATTTTCAGACATTTTAGACCCTACTTTTCAACTTTGGACAAGAAAAATCCTGTCCAAAAAAAAAGTTAGGGGGTACTTTATTTCAAAAAAACGAAAAAATGCTGTTGAAGCCAGTTGGTAATATCGTGTTTTTGACATCGAAAAACCTGGCTGCATAATTTTTTTCGGACCCCTCGTCCGGACGTTTAGGGGTTTTTCTGTGTTACAATATATGAAACAGGAATTACCCCAAAAAACCCCAAAATATATATGCGAAAAATGTGAGATGCGAACCAATAACAAAAAAGATTACTCGCGTCATTTGCTCACTGCAAAACATCGAGGTGTAACACTTGTAACACCGAAAAACCCCACATGTAGTTACGAGTGCTGTGGTCAAGTGTTCGGAAACAGAACGTCGTTATGGAGACATAAGAAGAGTTGTTCCGAAGATAATTTGATTAAAAACAGTGGATCTCAGCCAGTTTCCGATGTATTGCCGTTTTCCATATCCAATGATACGATTATTGAATTATTGAAAGAACTATGTTCTAAAAAAGGTGGCGTCATTAATAATACCACGAATAATAATACAACAAATAATACCAATAATACGACTAATAATAACATCAATTTCAACGTGTTTTTGAACGAATATTGTAAGGAGGCGGTGACAATTAGCGATTTCATTAAATCGATAAATGCGAGCATAGAAAATGTCATGTATATGACGAAACATGGAAATCGCCAGGGTGTTTCGAAAATCATCATGGACGCCTTGGAACCCCTGGATTTAACCGAGCGTCCACTTCATTGTACGGATTTGAAACGGCATACCACTTATGTGAAAGAAAACGACGGCTGGGTCAAAGAACAAGATCAAAAACATATGAAACAACTATGCAATAAGGTCGAACACGAATGCATTAAGACCGCCGTTGAAATCATGAGCTCGAATCCGAATTATCGAAAATCGGGAACCTTGGAATACGAACAGGGTTTGAAAATGATGATTGAAACTAATGGCGGAGCTGAATCAAATCAATCGGCTATTATGAAGGTTCTTGAAGAACGTCTGCATATTGACCGCGAAAATATATCGTGTTCAAAGCTATTGAAATAGATAATTATTATTATTCAAAATAATAATCTATCAATTAATTGAGCCATTTGGGTCGCAATTTCCATAATCGCCGGAACTCTTTTCGGAAAATAAACAAGAAGAATGCCGCAATAATGATAAACACCATGGCAATTAAATCCCAATTCCAAGGTTGAACACCGATAACAGAAAACCCCTCTTTTTCGGGAGTAGTTTTGCAAAAGTTCTTATTCACCGTTTTTTGTGTAACGTCGATTCCAGCGTATTTGAAAAATTGGTCAAGAGTGCGCTTTTTCCCAATACCATATTCATGAATATTATCATTCAAATGTTTCGGGNATTCGGATCCCCCTTGGAATCCCATTATAGAACGGACCTTATTCTTTGCATCCGAACTATCAAATGTCTTAACGTCGGTCCAAACCTTGGGTTGATCGTCGCGAGTATATAAATGATATACGAAATTCTTAGTCGGTGCGTAAATATCATACCCCGCGGTCCAAACGCGAGCGGAATGGATAATTTCCTCACCAACAAACAAATTAGGAAGATTGGGATCGAATGGCACGTCGCGTATGCATTTACCCTCGCAGAAAAACATCCCCCCAGCTATATGTGGCGCGCCTATGTAACCGTCGTGTTTTGACATATCCACAAATTCCGCTCCTTTGAAAGATACAATTCCCTCGTCATTGAAAAAAGATTCGCAGTTCACAGTTACGTTATTTATGTTTCTAGAGTCGTTTTTAATATCGTCATAATTCGGAGGATAATGCGAAATCACAACGTCGGAGGAATCCGTGTTTTCTTTGATCTCATTAAGCATATCTATAGCCGTTTGATCCCAGTCTTTTTCGAATAGCGTATGCGAGTCGATCTGTAAGAAATAATCTTGGTCGGCGAAAAGAGTCGCGCACAAATATCGCGCATGAGTCGGACCTTTAGCTTCGAAATACTTGAGGCGTATAGTTTGAATGTTTTTATTATACTTTATCAACTCGGGTTTTTCCAAGGTACATTCTTCGTTTGCTTCTTTATTTTGGACACAAATTCCGACGTATACACGTTGAGGATTCTTGGCGTTTTCGTATAATGATTCTAAAGTTCTTGAACAATAAGTGTCTCTATAACTAGCAATACTTACGAATATAGTTTTCATCTGTACTATCAGGAGAAAGTTTATCTGAAAAATAAGATAAACGCACCTTAGGATAATATACAAGCCATGCCTCCGAAGAAATATTATGCAAAGAAGGCTGTGACTAAAATAGCCATACAACAATTCATCGGAGCTAAATATCTGGTTATTGTGGAATCCCCATCCAAGTGTTCCAAGATTGAAGGATATTTGGGAGACGAATATAGGTGCATTGCGTCCAAGGGGCACATCCGAGAAATCGACGGGCTAAAAAACATAGACACCAAAAACGAGTTTCAACTCACATTTACGTTGGTCAAAGAAAAAGAAGCACATGTTAACCAAATGCGTGATATCATAAGACAATTCGACAAATCCAATGTAATTTTAGCAACAGACGATGATCGCGAGGGTGAAGCCATTGCGTGGCACATTTGCCAGGTTTTCGGACTTGAAGCGTCTTCTACGCAACGTATTGTGTTTAATGAAATTACCAAACCCGCGATCCAAGCCGCAATCTTGAAACCAGGTCGAATAAATATGAATTTAGTTTATGCACAACAAGCTCGTCAAGCATTAGATATTATCGTCGGATTCAAGATTTCGCCAGTTCTATGGAAAAAAATCTATCATTCCAAATCGAAGTCGCTTTCTGCGGGGAGATGCCAAACACCAGCGCTAAGACTCGTCTACGATAACGCAAAAGAATTGGAGACGTCGGCACTTGAATATCGATATAAAACCACGGGTTGGTTTAACGGTTCCGCTTTTGATTTGAATCGTGAATTCGAAACCACTGATTTGGCGAGAACTTTCTTGGAACAATCGAAGACCTACCTACATGTGCTAACAATCGAGGAGCCCAGGTTAAAGCGCGCTAGTCCTCCCAAACCATTTAATACATCGCGACTACTACAGGTCGCATCTAGTGTCCTAAAATGCTCACCGAAACAAACCATGCAACTCTGTCAAAGTCTATATCAAAACGGGCATATTACCTATATGCGCACTGATAGCGTGAAATACTCCGGCGTCTTTTTAGAACAGCTCGATAAGTTCGTAACTGCTGAGTTTGGTGATAAATCTTATGTAGGAAACCTTGGATCAATCGAGCAAACAGATGCGACGAATCCACATGAGGCGATTCGTGTAACGGATCTTGAATTGCGGTCACTTCCCGACGAATCAAAAGAAGCGGCGATGTATCGCCTCATATGGAGAAACACCGTCGAAAGTTGCATGTCGGATGCTGTATATAACAGCCATTTGGCGAAAATATCTGCTCCTGATAAGTTTTTCTACCAAACCACCTTGGATATTCCCGTGTTTTTAGGATGGAAAAAGTTATTCGATAAACCGAATGATGAGGATAATCCCAACTCGACTTTATTGTTCCTGAGGACTTTTGCCGGAAAGCTCGTCAAATACGAATACGTAGAAAGCTCGGTCGTAGTTCGAAATAAACATTCGCATTATACGGAAGCCAGTCTTATTCAGAAGCTAGAAGATTTAGGAATAGGACGCCCGTCTACGTTTGCGACTTTGGTGGATACGATCCAAGATCGCGGTTACGTAAAATGCAGCGATGTAAAGGGTGTTTCACTCAAATGCGATAATTTTAAACTTAGATCTAATATCTTGGAATCTATTCAGGTAGAAAAGGTCTTTGGACAAGAAAAAAATAAAATCGTGATCCAGCCGTTGGGAACTCTATGTGTGGAATTTCTGATCCAATATTTCCAAGATTTGTTCGATTACAGTTATACGAAAAACATGGAGTTAGATTTGGACAAAATAGCACACTTTGATAAGTCCGCAGAGTCGGAATGGCACAAGTTATGCGCAAGATGTTATTTAGATATAAAGCGTCTGGTGGGCGAATGCGAAAAAGAAAAGGAGGTTTATAAAATCGACGAACTACACGAATTGGTGTTCCAACAATACGGTCCAGTGATTCGATCCAAGACCGAAGATAAGCGGAGCTATCAATATTATTCGGTGAAACCAGACATTACGGTCGATTTGGAAAGAGCTAAGACCGGCGGTTACCAACTTTCTGATCTTATTGCAATATCGAACGAAAATTTAGGTTCACATGAGGGTTCGAACGTAACACTTCGCCTTGGAAAATTCGGTCCTTATGTAGAATGGAATGACCAAAAGATTAGCATTCGAACTGTGGAAAAATCGTTGGATCTCATCGTCTTGGAAGATGTGGTACATTTATTAGAACCAAAAGTAATTCTAAGACATGTAAAACCGAAAGGACATGTGCGAGATCTAACCGAAGACATGAGCATAAGAACGGGGAAATTCGGACCTTATGTTTATTATAAAACGCCGAAAATGAAGAACCCCGAATTTTTCAACTTGAAAAAATTCAAAGAATCGCCTGAGATGTGTCCCGCCGAAACTCTAGTTGCATGGATAGAAGCGACATATTTATCCAGCGACACTAGATCCAAGAAAAAATAACAGAATATAGTAGACATGGATAGTTATCCCATTATTAAATATATTTTTTTATTTATTTTTTATATTTTTACATTCGTTTGCATGTTTTCTGACGATTTAGAAATTATCGGGTTCGTTTCCGCTTTTGTTGTCCAGACTATATACACAATAGCGCTATGTTTTGATATATTCACAGATCAAAATAGGAATAACAAATTACTAACGTTCCCTTCCGTTGCGAAGAAATACTTGGGAAGAGAGATGTCAATACCACTATACTGGTTCTTCATGCCTCTTATCATAATACAATATCGCGAAATGTTGAACGCAGTGTTGATGTTACAAGAATCATATAAGCGCTGGGGGAAACTAAGAATATCAAGAGACAATCGCATTCGTTTGGATCAGTTCAAGAGTGTATTTGTTGCGAACATCGTTTTATTATTCTTACTAACGATTATATACATGTATTTCGCTCAATTGTCCAATTCGGCTCCAACTAAATTATTTTTCATATTATGTTTTTTCGCCGGAATTGGATTAACCATATCTAATAACATGAACATAACAATAATTTCTTATCAAATGCAAAACACAACAGACGGATTTCGCGTAACGAAATAATAGTTTGTTGACGAAATGCGTATAAATATATATATGCAAATATACCTATACGATAATAGAATGAAATATTACGAGACTCATTATGAAGAATATACAACGTCCGTCGAACAATACAACGCTCATCCAGAATTAAAGGATTTACATAAACAGACTCCCAGTAGACTTTTGAATTTTGGTAATATGATAGTATATGGTCCGTCGGGGTCGGGGAAATACGCACAGATGCTTAGGCTGATAAAAAAATATAGCCCGAGTGAACTGAAATATGAGAAGAAAATGACACTACAAACAGAAAAGCAGTGTTATATTTATAGAATAAGCGATATTCATTATGAGATCGACATGGCATTGTTGGGATGCAATTCTAAGATTATATGGCACGAGGTATTTTCTCAAATTGTCGATATTATTTCTATAAAAAACGAAAAAGGTGGAATTGTTGTATGCAAAAATTTCCACTGCATACACACTGAACTATTGGAAATATTCTATAGTTATATGCAGCAATATAATCATCCGCATTTAAATATACAGATAAAGTTTATACTGATAACAGAACATATCAGTTTTATTCCGAATAGCATTCTCAACAATTGTCATATCATTTCTGTCGAAAAACCAACAATCGATAAATTTATTGAAATGGCGACAAATAAGCGAACTGTGCCTTATTATTCCAGAAATGTCCAGGAAAAGGAATTGAATAAAACCGCACAGTCATATTACGATAGAATTTCTAATTTGAAATCGAGAAAACTATGTGATCCTGAATCAATGAAATCCACTATGGAAAATATTGACGTTATGGGAATATTAAATATTAAAGAGTTGCAATCATTTTCGCTCATAAAAGACGGAGATTTCCCGTGCGATGTTTTCAACAAGATTTGCGATAATATTATCGAAGATATAATGAATCCAACAGCTATGCAGATTACAAATTTCCGCGACACATTGTATGATATTTTGGTTTATAACTTGGATGCAACCGAATGTCTTTGGTATATATTGTCTTATTTTATAAAAGCGGGATCCTTATCTAAACACGACGCCTCGGATATATTGAAAAAGACGCATTCGTTTTTGAAACACTATAACAATAATTATCGTCCCATTTATCACTTAGAGAGTATTTTCTTTTATATATTAAATAAGATACATCATTATGAACTATAAAAGTGCATGCGAAAATCTCGGTTTATCAAACGACGAATCATGGAACGTAGAAGATTTGAAGCGCCAATATCGCAGGAAAGCGTTGACATATCACCCAGACAAGAATCGAGCACATGATGCAGCAGAACAGTTTCGCGTAATACAAGAGTCCTATGATTTTTTATTGGTGGAAACGGGCTACAAAGATGATGATGACGAGTTTTCGATGGATTTGGGAGAAGAAGATCCTACGTTTTTCGGCAATACATTTTCGTCACCGGGTTATCAGAATATACTTTTTTCGTTTTTGGCGCCGATTTTGAAATCCGAGGTATTCCAAGAGATAAAATCACGCGTTTTTTATACGATTGTAGAAAAGATCACGTCGAAATGTGAACCCAAAGCGCTGGAGCTCTTGGAAAAACTGGATAAGAAAATGCTCGCGAAAATATCCGACGTATTAAAGCAATATCGCGACATCTTCCATTTGAGCGATGACTTCTTAATAAGGATCGACGAATTATTCGTGAAAAAGACACAACATGATGAGTGTATTGTTCTGAACCCCTTCTTGGAAGATTTATTTGATGATAATTTATATCGATTGTCCGAGGGTGGGAAAACCTATTTAGTCCCACTATGGCATAATGAATTGATTTATGACAAGGCTGGCGGCGGAGATTTGTATGTGCATTGTAATCCCATGTTACCGGATAACGTGGAAATTGATGATAAAAATAATGTCCACGTAAAAATAAACTCTACTGTAGAAGAGCTTTGGAAGAAAGACGAAATCGAGGTTTATTTGGGGAACCGGAGATTTGCTATTCAGAGGAAACAGTTGAAAATGACGTCGTCGCAAGTGGTTGTGTTAGCGAACGTCGGAATATCAAAGATCAATACAGAGGACGTGTATAATGTGGCGAAGCGTGCGGACGTATACGTTCATTTGGAAATTGTATGAATAATAATCTCATAATATTACATAGGATTATGAGACTAACAAAACTATCAAAAAATATTGTTATTGTTATTGTTATTGTTGTATTTTTAGCAATAATAACATTGTTGTATTTTTATTTTATGTCCTTTAAAGAGGGAGCCAATCCTAACCCTGCCCCTTCCTCTAAACGAGCCAGCGTTAATAACTTAATCAACGCCACTAAATCATTAAATAATAAATTGAATGTTTTAGAAATAGTTGTGGATTTAGTTGATGATTATATAACTAATGATAAAAATCGAAACCACAACAGGCTTATTGACTTCATAAACGGAGATATACAAAGAAACGGCTCAAATGGAAAAAGTGCAGAAACGCTTCTTATTGAAGTTAGAAAGATATGGAAGTCTATTGAACGAAAAAAATTATATAACCACATTACCATCGATAATTCTGGAGAAATATTACAAGATAAAAATATTATAAAAAATATTGAAAGTATTAAGTTTAAGTTGGATAATGTGAATATTGTCGGTGATGACGACGTCGACGTAAGACAATACAAATACTTAACTAGTAGAATAGTAAATAGTTATCTGGAAACATGGTTTGAAGACGATGCCGAACGTCTCCAACGTGAATTTAATTATGCTAACGGCTCTTGTAATACGTATTTACCTAAAGGTATTAGTGTAACGGATGCTACACCTAAAGGAATTGAATCAATTTGGAAACAATGTAAAAATAATAAATTTTTCTGCAATAATAATAACAATGTGTGCGAAATGGAAAAGCCCTTATTATTACTAAATTCTTGCATGAAAGATTATCCTAGAGGGTTTGACATAAAAAACCATTACACTAAATGGGGGAACGTGAACGACCAACATTTTGATGAATGTAAAAATGATGATGATTATACAAACCTTTATCACGACGTATCGGATTTAGAAAAACCGAAACCACGCAATGAATTATATAGTGTTAATAGTAAGTATGATGTTACTAAAACTTACTGTGAGAATTTTCCCGAAATATGCGATTACGTAACTCAAAATAATTAGTTTGCAATTTCATTGTTACCTGGAATGATTTGATAAATTCAAACAAAACATTTTCAGTGATACCCACTGGGGTATCACTAAATCATATAAAAAATAAATCTATTTATATGATTACAGATTACAAACCCTAGTCTACTTTTTATTTTTTTTGTTTTTTATTTTAAGCCACCACCTTCTTCTTCACAACCTTCTTCTTGGCAGGCTCGACACTTGCAGACGCAAGAACAACGGGCTCCTCAGCAGCGTGAGCAGCAGCATTATCAGCGACTGGAGCTGCCTTCTTGACAACCTTCTTCGTAGGAGCTGGCGCAGGTGCAACCTCTTGCTCTTGTTCCTCGTCGGAATCCTCAGCGGCGGTGTCAATCGTCGGCTTGCTTGCCGCAACAACCTGCTCGGTCTCCTCGCCCTCCTCGAGATCCTCATCGGGAATCTTCTGGCTATCGATCGCATCGCGATCCTCGGATGAGAGCTGAATATGGCACTTACCGTAAACGCTGACAACCTCACGAGGCTTGACAACGCTCTGGACGAGCTTCCAGGTCAGACCCCAACCCTTGCCGCCGATCCAGATGCCGCCGCACTGGAGGACGCATGCGACCTGGCTGAGCTTGGGAACAAAGTCAACCGGGGTCANATNCTGGTTATCGCAAGGGAAGATCAGATTCTCCTTGGTGTCGTAGAGCTCNACGTTCCACTTACCATCGTAGAACGGGACCTTAGCACGGATCGATGGCGGCTTCGTCAAATCAATCTTCTTGGTNTCCTTGTTCTTGGAATACTTGAGGAANGGGAAGAAGGTATGCTTGCAAACCTCACGCGACATCTCCTCGCCCCACCAGAGCTCGGAGTTGGTGACAGCGGCGTCAAGAATATAGTTCTCAAAGTCCTTGAGCTGTTGAAGGAACTTGTCGGTGGCGGGCTTCTTATACTCATCATTGGGGAAGTTAAGTGAGATGCTGAATTTCCCATCAGACTCTCCGTTATCACCGATGAAATCGGCAATGCCCCATGTCATCATCATGGGGGTGGAGATATGAAGGGAACGATTGGTCTGTTTGCTGATGATACTGATCGACTTCCCGCCACGCTCATTCACCTTGGGAGGCATGAACTTGACGGAGGAAGGGGACCAGTCAGCAGAGGAAAGGACAACAGGCTTAGCGGCGGAAGACATTCTTCTAAAACTAGGGTTTCAGTTTGCTTATCTGAACGAGGCGTCAAACCGATTCAATTTTATTTGGAAACCTAATCTCTTTAAAACGTATCGTTTTGCGAATTTTTATAAAAATTAGCAAATATAAAATCTCTTATTCTAGACACCTATTAGAGGAAACATTACCATAGCTTCAATAAGGAGAGGATCGCTATAGGAAGGTATAACGGGTGAAGTGGCAGTGCCTTGCACCGCAGGAATAGTTATTTTTGTGGTTAAATACTTGTAGGGAATATAACATACTCCAGCGTCCCCCCAATAGTTGCCTATTGAATTTACGCATGTGAAATAGCCGTTGTTGGCATCATCATATTCGGTTATATACATTGCCCAAACTTCACCCTTACTGCTTGTAGGGATTGTAACTATTCCATTTTCGCCAAGGTCGAAAAATTTATCATCAATAACGATAGCTATGCACACGGGAAACCCAAGAGTTATACATAATTTAATAGTATCAAGTAAATCGACATCATTTGGAATCATATAGTAATTGTCTATTCTATGATTATAAGCGCTAGCACCGGTTAATGGTCCAGGATACTCTGTGATTTTCGTAGTGTCGGTCGAAGGCCATTTATTTTCACTGCATATTCCAATGTATTTAGCAGCATATGCCGCAGCCTCGAGTGGTCCTCCAAAAGATTCATTCTCAACTTCGTTAAACAAAAATCTCTGATAAAAATATGAATAAAATATCGATGGAGTGCCTGGTTTTACTTTTTGGTCATTATTCCAAAAAGAAGACATTAGTCTTATGGCTCCGCAAACCGCAGCCGCCGAACTAGTATTTGATGTATAAGATTGGTTGTACAAAAATCTTTTTCTATACTTCTCTAAACTAGAACTCTGTAAGAGTTCGAATGAGAAAAACTTTTTTTTGTATTTTTTTATATGTGAAGAAATGTCACGAACATTGTTCGAGGATTTATGTGTAAATTTACTTTTCATTTTTTTATAATCAGAAAGTAACGTGACGGGGGGGACATTTTTGCGTTTCGGAATTTTAGATTCCATAAATTATATCTATATTATTTATTTTTCCTAAATTATAATTAATATTACACTTTTGTGCATTGAAATGCGAAATGGTGTAATAGCTTGTAATAATTCTAACTATAAATCGCCGAAATAACGCGACCACTTGCCGGTCTAGACGCACGCGTTCGCTCGTAATCTATTATTCCAAAACAACGCGTTAAGAAACGATCAGTTTCGTCATACCTTGGAAAAAACGGAGATCGACCGTGAACGGCGCGGCGATTATCAATGAGGATAATTTCTCCCGAAACCAAATTATGTGATATTCTGTTCTTATAGTAAATATCAACTATTTGTTTGATCATATATTGAGCATCAGGTGTTTCTCCTGTCATCAAATCTTGATCGAATGTTAACCAGGGGTCAGATTCGGATCCATGGAGAATAGGAAGTGGACCGCGAACATCTCCTTCCAAGAATTTATTCCCATTTAATTTAAAGGATAGATCCACGCGGGTTTTCCATAAGGGTTCGCGGAGAATCTTTGAATTATTGTCTTCGAGTGAGTCTATAATTCTATGAACTGGAAGAACGTGAGTTATTGCGTTGATATCTCCGCGAATGCACGCTAAACTTAATATGTCGGGGCGCAGTTTAGAAAAGGCTTGTTCTGTATGTATTTCGAGTTCCACATTGCTTCCTACGCTAGTTTGGTGAGAAGCCATATATTCAATGGGCACGACGTCTTGGAATAATCTACCATACCCCTCAGCTTCATATGCAACCAATTCACTAATTACGGAAACCATAATCGCCTGAATTCTTGCCAAGATAGTAGTCTCTCCTACTTTTTGTTTGTTATNTGATGGTGTTTTCGGATAATTCTCCGAGGGNGCGGTTTTTATCAAGAGAAATCCATTNTGNTTACCCTTGGAAGAAAATTCTTTTAAAAGAACAACAATACGATAAGGTATATATTGAGACGCGGACTTTGCCAATAAACAAAACCATTCGGGGTCTCTAGACGGGCTTGCGTTTATTTTTGAAGCTAATTGTTCCATGATTTCTTGTTCTTCCTGCGACAATTCAATAATGTGATCCGACATGTTTATAGTAATAATAGATATAATGATTATTTGGGAATTTAAGCTAGAACTGCGTATTCATAATGCTCATCGCCATATCGATGAAAATATATGATATGAATCTTGTCACAATCTTGGAAATGCGCGTACCAAACATCATAATATCCATCGTGCCAGTCTCCTTCAACCGTCTTTTCCAGAATCTCTATGGTATAAATTTCGGTTTCTACTAAACCATTTGCTATTTTTCGGACACGATCCCCTACCTTGAATGCACAATACATATTACAATAATGATATTATGTAAATACATATAAATAATTTTATGCATATAATATAAACTATGTTTTCCAAGCCTATGCGCATATTAGAACATGATGTTATCGAAAATCGAGTCGTTCAACCACGACAAAATAGTGGGGTAGTAAAAAAAGAGAAAGATCGGGCAATATTGAATAAATGCAAACAAACTGATCTAAAGGAGGTTCTAAGGAATTATAAATCGGAGATCGCGTTTCGCCAAAACGACAATCGCGGATACAAACAATACACCGCCAAAGAATTACGCAAGATCAAACTATTATATGATTTCGCACTTTCTGGTAGCAAACAAGTGTTAATGGATCGCGTATCCCGTCTTTATATCATGGAGGAAAAGAGTTTGTTGATACAGAAATGCTTTCGCGGGTATATTATTAGAGAGTCATTTAGGTTACGTGGTCCTGCGCTTAAAAAACGAGTGATGTGCGTGAATGATAGCGATTTTTATACACTAGAGCCGATTAAGAATATCCACGCTAATGAATTTTTTAGCTACGAAGGTGACAAAAAATTCGTATACGGGTTTGATTTTGATTCCATTACGACATTGTTTAAAAATAAACAGAGGACAAACGGAATTGTAAATCCTTATAATCGCGAATCGATGGATTATATACGCATTACTATAGAGAAACTAACACGCCTGAACAGATTAATTAACAAGACGAATTTAAATACAGATTACATACAAGAACAAAACCGTCCCGTTTCACAAAGAATGATGTATAGCGTGACCGACTTATCCGGAAACGTTTTGCGTAACGAAAATGCCGCGATTGATCAAACGTACAACGCCGAGGAAATGATAGAGAAGTTGAGAATAATTCGTAATCTACCCATTCAAAGAAGAATAGAAAATTTATTTGTTGAGATAGACTCCCTTGGAAATTACGCACAATCGTCGTGGTTCTCTCGGTTAGATCGCCGGGATTGCATCCGTTATTTCCGAAGTTTATATGATATTTGGTATTACCGGGCGCAGATACCGTTTGACGTTAAGAGAAAAATATGTCCCATTAGTGACCCTTTTATTGCTATGCTTAACCAAAGAATAAGATATAATGATGTTAGCGAAGAAGTTATTCGAGAATTATGTTTGTGTGTTATGGAGGATATGATATACACCGGAATAGATAACGAATTTCGCACACTTGGGGCATTTCATGTATTATGTGGATTGACAATGGTATCATCCGACGCCAGAACTTCCATGCCCTGGTTATACGATTCGGTTGTTTATTAACATATTTAACAAAAAGTCAAATATGTTTACATGATTATTGCAGTGTTAGTCTTTAGGCATTTCAGAAATCCCGCGTTTGTTATGCGAAAAATAAATATGATTTCGATAGTCGCGAATCGTCACTCGATATATCAAGTCAGCGTTCAGCTATAAATATATTTATGTATCAAACAATATAAAAAAAGATCACTTTATACTGTATAGATCAGAAATGGTTCGTGCGTCTAAGACTGTTGTTGCTGCTTCCGCCCCTGTCCCCGTTCCCGCCCCCGTCAAGGAGGCTGCTCCTAAGAAGAGTGCTTCTAAGAAGGCTACCAAGTCCGCCGTGGTTGAGGAGACAGTTGCCGCTGTCGACGCGGCTCCTCTTTCTAATGAGGTTGTTGCCACGACTGGCGCCGTCGAGACCGTCGAGCTTTCGATTGTCACCAAGATGAACGAGTTCAGCGCCAAGTTCCAGCAAGTGCTTAGCATTCTTTCCACCCTTAAGTCCGATTACAAGACCCTCGAGAAGTCGGTCGCCCGCGAGATCAAGACCGCTCAGAAGACCACCCAGAAGAAGNGGTCTGGAAACCGTGCCCCTTCTGGATTTGTCAAGCCCACGCGCATCAGTGACGAGCTTGCTTCCTTCCTCGGAAAGCCTTCCGGCACCGAGCTTGCGCGCACTGCCGTGAGCAAGGAGATCAATGCTTATATTCGCGCCAACAACCTCCAGGATAAGGATAATGGCAGAAAGATCATCCCTGATGCCAAGCTCACCGCTCTTCTCAAGATCCAGGCGTCCGATGAGCTCACTTATTTCAACCTCCAGCGTTTCATGAAGCACCACTTCGTGAAGGCTGAGGTTTCCGCCGCTGCCGCAATTTAAAGAGCGAAGCTCGACTGAAAGAGAGGAGATCGAGGTACAAAAAATATAAAAAATAAAAAACCAAAAAAACAAATAAAACATAAAATTCCGTTTTATGTTTTATTCAGATCTACTAGTCCAGTATTTTATGTATTCATAAACGCTTTGTCGATTTTCAACTTTTCCAAATAATCAACGGGGACTTTGTATTCTCGCTTGAAGTTCTCATATTTATCTTTATAAGAAATCATAGGGAATATTTTTATACAGGATAGCAGATTCTAGAATAGAAATCTTTTTATCCACGCTTACTAATAATGCATATAAATTTGAACGAACATTGCTCAATTGATGTTGAGTTAAATCGGAATTGCATTTTACGTAACGATCCACAATTTCAGACAACATATATAATTTGGAGGGAAAAATAAAATAACAGGATGTTTGACTCTTACGGAAATACAAACCCATCTAATTTTAATACGGTTTTCATCATGCCAATATTTCCTATAAAGGATTGTATCTCACGTGATGCTAAATTGTCATCATTATCGTGAATATAAAACATGTTATGTACAGAGATCAAATCATCATAATTTCTTATGTATTTTGTGAATTTATAAAGCCAATTGTAAAATAATAGTTCGTTTTCTGACGATTCGCGCGATTCATTTTTGAATTGATTGTACAATTTCATAGTTTCTCCCAGAGACGTCGATAGATTAATATTATAATCCGTTCCAGAAATGACAGTAACTTGACGAAAGTCGTTCATGGACATGTCCAAATCTCTCAATATAATATCCAAATCATACAAAATCGCACTGTGTTTCAACAAACTCACATGACGCAATACCCGCGGACACCCATATACAAACATATCCATGTCGTCGCTTAGACACGCCCATGCTTTTCCGGTTTTAACCATATAAACGCATAATTTGTCCGCTTCACCTTCCGCATCACAATAAGATGCTCCATAAGCTCGCATTAATGATTTCACGCTTGAAACGTCAGTTTCTTTTATCCGAATGAATTTTTTTTTGAGAGACTCCATCTCAATTTCAATATCCTGCTTTGACGATGGAGACGCGGTCGACAATAATGATTGCAAATCGGTGTACTTTTTTTCCGCGTCTTTTTTTAATATGCGGCGTTGATTAATAAGATCGCGCTTTTCCGGTGGCGATTTTCCATCGAATACGAAAATCGGAGAAATTTTGTTTTTAATGAAAATAGATATTAGTAAATACATATTTTCGATCAAGGCATTTTGTGCTATAAACTTGTACATATATATACTAGTATCTACAACGACGGTTTTACCTGCAAATGAGTGTATATCCACACGTCGGGTTGCCTGTTTACTGCAGGTTTCTATGAAAAGCCTATTTAGATTTTTGATTCCCATTTTACAACCTCGTTATGAATCATTTTATGGTATCAATTTTAGGGGAGGACCGCGGGTCTTTCCGGACCCTCTCCTTCTTAGAAAAAATTGATATTGATATTTTCAATCGATTTTTCGAAATAATAGTAAAAATGGAAACGGTTGCCACCTTCTTTTCTAAGAAGCGTGAATATAGATCACTAAGCAATTTCTGGGAACAATGCGTGGTTATTGTTACCAAAGAAGGTGAAACTAGAATATACCAAACTGGGGAACATTGCTTCCACGGAGAAAAATATATTCGATTATCTCAATTGTGCGATGACGAATTGCGGAGATCCTTGTTATTCGAACACGGTACAAAATTCGCAAAACCATCTCCTTACGTTACTCCGATGAAAGCAAAACAAATGGGAGGAAAGAGAGGACTCGCATTAACAACTTCCGAATTGAGTCTTTGGTCAAATCTAAGCACAGCCGTTCAGCAAGAAATTTGCAAATACAAACGCGACAATTACCAAGAAGTAAGAGACGATCTTATGAAAAGCGGAACCTCACTTCTAGTTCATCCCGCGTTGAGATGTAAAGAATCCGATGTTAAGAACCGAATATGGGAAGGTAAAGCAGTTATAATAGACGGTCAATTGGTGATTTTGGGAGAAAATCGCCTTGGAAAAATTTGGATGGATATAAGGAACCCGGAATAAAATTGAAAGGCTTTTGTAAAAAATTGGTTACATTATCAAACACCCCCAAACAGCTAACCATGTCGTCTTTTGCCATCAATTTCTCCGGACCCCAGGCTCCCGCCAACTGGAACAGTATTTATGTAAAGAATGTTCATCCCAAGCAGACGCGCGAAGATCTAGCTTATAATTTCACCGCATTTGGAGAAATCTCGCGTATCGACCTCGTTGAATTCAAACGTCCCAATGGGCTCTCTGGAAAAAACGCTTTTGTTCATTTCTTGAAGTGGAGTGACAATGAATTCTCGCGAGAGATACGGGCGGATTTGGAGGCACAGTTCTCAAGAAAGAACATGGACGCGGGCGTTGCACAAAATGGTATTATCCATGAGGTCGGACGTAACCGTTATTACTTGTTCATTAATGAGAAGCCCATTGCAGTCGAACCGATGACGGTTGAACAACTCACTATCGGAAATCGCCAACTTGAAGCGATTCTTCTCGAACAACGTAAGATTGTCGCCACGCACGAGGAGCGCATTGCACGTCTCGAGTTTGAGATATCCGAGATGGACCGCTTGTTCCACGGTCGTGGTGTTACAGAGCGTTCTATGTCAGCAGAGTCAGACGTTCAGGTCGTTAATCCAGAGACGATCGACTACTTGAATTCCCAGTTGGCGAATATGTCCGATGAAGAGATGAATAATATCATTACCAGACCCATGAGCAAGGGCGATTTAAAAGGTAGAGTTTAACTGACAAAAAATAAAAACCAAAAAAATATATAGATATTGTATTTCTATGTATTTTTTTATCCAAAAACCGTCATTCTTAATGTATGTCGAATAAATTCGTCAACCTTCGTCAAATCAACCTCTTCGACAGTATCTATTAATTCCAAATGTTTGGGGGTCTTATATAACTCCGTTATAAGTCTAACGAAATCCTCTATATTCTCTGGGGTCTTTTTGAAATTCAAGGTATCGCCATTGTGATCCAAACACCATTCGATAAAATCGTTTACATGAGTCATCAAAACGGATTTTATCAAATAATACGATATGACGTAGGTTTTTTCTTTGTATTTTTGTAACCCAACACTTCGTAGCTGTGAACTCGTCATATCGTGATAAGTTAAATCATAATGTTCCAAGATTTTCACACACTGAAACGCCGAGAATACGGATTCCGCGCCCAAAATCGACCTTATTTTATTGATTCCCGATTTTGTCGTTGTCGAAAATGATAAAAAAACCGCATTCATAATTTCCGCCCACATTTCGCAATATGTTTCGAAAAGTCGAATATCACCAGTAACAGGAAAAATCTTGGAAACCATGGAGTTTGCGGCATCATTATTCATCGATGAAAAATCCAGCCCGAGATTATGAAAGGTTTCGTGTATCAATACCTTAAACCATTCTTCTCTGCGAAACAAAAAAATATCTGTCGAAGGAGAACATGATGTAGTAAACGCCGTGTTTACGTGAACTGTATTCAAGGGTTCAGATTTTGTCTTCGACAAGGTTTTCATATAATCCGTGAAATATAAATGAATCGACATGGCATTTGAACAATCTCTTGATGCGAATCGGGTAGCCACGTAAATCCACATATAGACTTTCCGAATTGCCTCTTGAAAAAACTTTACAATTTGGGTCTCGGATAATTTTCCGGTGGGATAAGCCATCTCTACATTTATCTTCCTAGATCGAACTACAAAAGAATAAGTTTTTTTTGAGAGAGTCATAGTTTTTATAGCAGGATAAGGAATATGATCCGGAACATAATTCTCCGACGATGTTGTAATGCCGGATTCTTTTATCGAAGGTTTTCCTATTTTATTCCAAGATTGTTCGGACTCTAAAACGGTGTCATATAAGGTTTGTATAAATGCTTTGGATCTTGGAGAAAATACCGGCATCGCGTGTTTGATTTCACTAGAAAACGTGGTCTTTATAAAATCTTGTATTTTGGAAGTCATCTTAGATTATGGCGATATATAAAAATCACAAAAGTTCGCGGCGCACTTTCATCAAAGCCTCATCCGAAACAGCGGGTTCTCCGCGAATAAATTGTATCAACTTGGCGTTTCGTGTGGCTGTCAAGAGCGCTTTCATGTCTTGGTTTTGAGTGAATTTTGCGCGTAACGCCGTCTCTCTTTCGGATTCATTCCGTTCCCCGTAAAAATTAGGATCGATAACGACCTTGGTGGGTCGCAATAATTTACTTTTTCGCTTTCCCGTGGGTCCTCCGGCGGCACGAGCTAGTTCTATGCTCTTAGAAATCTCGCTATCACTATCTAAAGAGAACTGTAGCGTGAAATCGGGGAATCCGTTTTTGAATTTTGCTCCTTGGTAATAATGTTCAACCGAAGACCACTTATGTCCGTCTAATGAAAACACAACGTCTGTCCAACTATCATCTAATTTACGGCGCCAGTCCGATATTCTTCCAAGATCCTTAAACAATTCGAGCTTATCAAGAGGGATTTTCTCGTTTGAACCCTTGCCTGGTTTTGGAGATTTGTCGGATTTGGAATGAAACATAAATACAATATTTGGATCAAACAAGTCGTTATTGGTATAAGCCGGTTCTTGCTCTTCGTCGAGTTTATTTGCTTCGCCTTCATCTAGACCAAATTTAGATCGCAAATCACGGAAAGCCTGAATCGCATAAAATGGACCCGCGTTCTTTTCGATACACTTATTGATAATCAAATTTTTCACATAGTAAGGAATCTCATGAAACTGGAATATGCGTTTATCTTTATACGTAATCAATTTGAAATGATCACCGCTAAACGTCGTCATAATATAATATTTCGGGTTTATTGTTACGCCAGAATCCTGTAATTCTTTACTTATCTCCCCGCAAACCATGACGCTATCAAGTGCACCCTCTTTATAGGATCTCTCTGACAAAATAATCATTTTTGCATTTAGCTCGCGCTCCAAGACCGAAATAGCCCAAGAATCTGCCCAGAATGAGGAACTTTGGATGAATTCGCGAAACTTATCCATCGTATCAATCGTGGAAAAGGAACCCACGTTTTCCTCAATAAGCGCTTCGGTATCTCGCTTATCGACCTGCAATTGCTTATATTGCGTTTTTGCTTCCTCAGTTTCTTTGAGGATTTTTGACAAACTAACGGTATCGCCTTGAGATTTAGCTTTTAGTGCGCGCTGTTTATAGACCTTTTCCAATGTGTTTTTAAGAGATTTGAGCTCTCGATCCTTCTCTTTTACCACACCGTCTAATGACAAGAATAGGGTCCGATGTTCTTGGAAAACGCCGTCGGTAGCTTCTTTAGCTACAATCGCGCGTAGTTTTTCCACAGTCGTAATTTGACCAATTTGTTTGAATGCGTCTCTTATAACCGCGAAAAAGCAGTCACCGTTCGCCTCTACTGCGTGAATTCCGAAGTGATCGTTCTTCATAAACTTGGAAATCCACGTAGAACGACTGTTTTCGCGATATTCTTTTTTAATAGAAGCCGCCTCTTTTTCTGTTTCTTCGGTCAGCAAAACCGGTGGTTTTACTTGTTTATCATAAATAAAAACGCCGTCTTTGATAGATTCTACGGCTCGTTCTGTTTGTTTAGAATAAGATGCAGGTTTCAAGGCAGAAACATCTTCATCGTCTTCTACCGTTCCATCATTTAACCTATTTTCGCCTTTGTAATCGCTTTCGTCTATATCTATGTTGTTATGGTTCGGTTTCGACGAAATAGGTTCAACTAGATCGGATGATTTTCCCTTATTCACGTATTCTGCCGTTACGAATTTATATAGAATAGGAACGCCCATTTTACTAACATCAACGTCTCCGTCTTCATCTATTATTTCCAAGGTTTTACTAGAAGGAATTTCAAAAACGCCAATCTGAGATCGTACTTTTTTTTTACTATCCAATAAATAAATCGTATAATAAACGACGTCTTTCGAAGAAAACGACGTATTTATTTTACCCAACGTAACCTGCACCCAAATGTCAAAAATATTTATTTCGTATAGAGTAGATTCATGACCTAAATCGTTTGCGTTTAGTCCCCTAGATTCTGGATAAAGAATACTTTTATTTAAATTAGAATACGCCATATATGTATTATTATGATATTTTAACAACTGAATACACAACGAATAAAATATCACAATAAGATATAACCAATGAAAAACGACAAGAGTTCGCCTTTTGGAGCGGCGCTAGCTTATGGAGGAGGAATTGGAATAGGAAATTCCCTGGGAAATGCGGGCGGAGTCATGGTATGCAATGCTTCAAACCAAGGCACTTCGTATTGTCAGTTTGTGCAATTTTTCAATGTATTCAAAATGTTTATTGTTTTCATTATAATGATAACGATCATAGTTTATTTTTTTTACTGGTTTAGCGGTTCTAGTCGAGGCGGTAAAATATCCGGAGGAAGTGTCGGGTGCGGAAAACCGAGGCTTTGGTAAAATATTTTTATTCTCGTAAAATAAAAATATAGTATTTATTTTTTTTTAAAATCGTCTAGAATATCCATATACTTGAATACCGCACGAGACGACAAACTTACATGGTCTTTCGATTTCATGGTTGACGCTTTCTGAATAAACGGTAAAATAACATTTTGCCATTCATCTAGTTGCGCCAATTCTGATTTACTTTGGGTAACAAACAAATGAAAATTTTCCGTTATCTCATCGGTTTCATTCGATCGATTATCTTCGTCAATATATTTCTCAATAAACTCTATCAGTTTAAGTATTACGATTATAACCCGATTTTTCTCTAAAACTCCGTTTTTCATGAGATTAACGATGAACGCAGCGTTTGCTTTTCTCAAATCATTAGATTTTGTGTAATTACAAAAACCGTCATAATCCAAATTATGATCAACATAGTTTATTTGTTCCAGCGTTATAAAATAAGAATCTATAACTTGGGAAAATTTACTAGAAAACTCGGGAAATCTTGCGGCAAGTTCCTTACATAACTCGGCATACAGACCGGAATAAAATTTATTAGATCGAGAGATGTCTAAAACAGATAAAACCAAACGATCTTTATCTTCGTCAGACGCGTCTTCACTACAAAGAACAAGTTTTATGCTTTCTATAATAACGTCGCGATGTGAGTCATAATTTTTCGAAGACATCTTATTCAACAAACCGCGAACGTCGTTGATTTGTTTATCCAATCCCTCTTTTATCTCTAATTTCGTAACCTTAAACGCTGGAGTTCTCGCGGTCTCCCATTCCAAATTTCCTGATTTTGCTATTGTAGACGTTCGCCTTTGTGTGGAATTTGGTCGTTTGAATCCGCGGTCACTTGAATTATTTATCGAACCATTTTTTTTCACAGTTGCAACTTCATTCGACCCATCGAACGCTGTAATGTTTATATTTTTTATTAGATATTCGAAGATTTTATTCACGGGATCGTCCAACACGAATTCCCCCGGGTTATCGAATAATATTTTATTAAAATCAGAGACGTTATAATAACCCGAATCTATCATCTACAATATTATCACGTAACATGTTTATATAATTTTTGTGTAACATATATAAACGTTTATTGTTATTAGAATGGATATGGATAACATAAACAATAATATTACAAACTGGGAAGATTTTGGATTGAAAACTGATTTGCTTAGAGGTATCTATAGTTATGGATTCGATAATCCAAGTGACATTCAAAAACAAGCTATTATGCCTATTATTAAAGGTAATGATATAATTGCACAGGCGCAGTCTGGATGTGGAAAAACTGGAGCGTTTACAATAGCGGCATTACAAAGAATAGACGTATCCGTCAACAAAACACAGGCTTTAATTATAGCCCCTACTCACGAGCTTGTAAGTCAAATATCAATGGTGACACGTTCGATCGGAGGATGCATGGAGGGTCTGAATATAAAACTGCTAGTGGGAGGGACTTCGATTATGATCGACGCAGAAGAAATGAAGAAAACGGTTCCGCATATAATAATCGGAACTGCGGGTAGAATATTTGACATGATAAGGAGAAAATATCTAAAAACCCGGGATATCAAATTATTCGTATTGGACGAAGCAGACGAAATGTTATCACGTGGATTTAAAGATCAAATGTATGATATATTTCAGCACTTTGGAGAGGACGTTCAGGCTATTTTATTCAGCGCAACTGTTCCGGATGAAATGGTAAAAGTCGCTAATAAATTTATGCGTGATCCGATCAGGATTGAAGTACAGAGAGAGAAATTAAATTTGGAAGGAATTCAACAATATTTCGTGGCGCTTCCGGATGACCGGGGCAAATTCGACATGTTAAAGCGTGTTTTCGATCACTTAACTGTAAATCAATGTATTGTATACGCAAATAGTGTAAATCGAGTGGTTGATCTTTATCAAGCCATGATAGGAGAAGGATTTTCGGTGTGTTGTATTCATAGTTCGATGAAAAAAGACGAACGCGAAAAGGAGTTTAGTGAATTTCGAAAAGGTAGTTATCGTGTTCTTATATCGTCAAATGTAACCGCAAGAGGAATTGATATTCAACAGGTAAGTACAGTAATAAACTTCGATTTATCTAAATGCGTACATAATTATTTACATAGAATTGGTCGGAGTGGGCGTTGGGGGAGAAAGGGATTGGCAATTAATTTCATTACAAGACGAGATATTGGTATCATCAAAAGCATTGAAAACCATTATAGTTCAAATATTGTGGAACTTCCAATGGATTTCAAATTCAACGCATAGATTATCGCGTTAATATCGTTCATTTAATTTATGCAAAAATAATAATATGTTTGGTTTACAAAATATTATTAACGATCATTTGAAAGTAATGGTAGCTGATGTTACCGGAATTCCCATTTCCGAATCGGAAATGTCAAATAAAGACAATCAGGAGAATATCAATAAAAAAATTCACGGAACATTTAGACTTCCCATTGATTATTTGCCAGAAACCCAAAAGTTCCCCCTTTTGAATAACGTGGCGTCTGATCTAGAACTGACGGAATCGGTTAGTAATAAAAAAAGTATGTATCAACATTTGTTTCAACCAACTCATCCTTTTGCGGAAGCCATAATAATCGAATGGAAAAAACAATATACCAATGACATCNATTATTTGGAAGATACCCAACGAGTTATCCAAGAAACGGATGTTATTCCGAAACACGATTATGTATTGAATCACGCTGCTGTTATGGATATTTGGAAGGGCGTTAAGGAGGAAACCTATTTCTTGGAAAAATACTGTTTTGTGGAATGGGACGTCTTAAAGTCGCTGAATAGATCTCCGGGGTTTTTACAGCTATTGTCCGTGGGAAATTTGATGTCTCCCATGGCAAGTTTAATGCTTCCTTTAGTATTTTTTATATTCCCCTTTATCATCTTGAAATTCCGTGGCATACCCATTACATTTTCCGTTTATCTGGACGTATTGAAAGACATTGCGAAAAACCATTTCATCGGGAAAACGCTTTTGAACATGGGAAGTATATCCTTCGACAAATTAATATATTTGATGCTAATGTTAGGGTTATACGCTTGGCAGATTTATCAAAATGTATTGACGTGCTACCGATTCTACAATAATATTCATAAGATAAATACATCATTATATGCCATGCGTGAATATCTCGGAGCAAGCGTTATAAACATGGATGCATTTATTAATTTACATAGTTCAAAAATAGCATATTCGGAATTTTGCAAAGACGCCAATAGACACTGTGAAAAGCTGCGTGAATTTTGCAAAGAATTAGAACCAATTGAACCTTTTTCAAATGGGTTTCTGTCCAAGATTTCTCAAGTGGGTTATTTACTCAAATGTTATTACGAATTACATGCGAATCAGGAATATGAGGAGGCACTGCGCTATTCATTCGGATTTGAGGGATATTTGGATAATTTGCGCGGACTCAAACATCATTTGTTGAGCGGAAAAATAAACACAGCCAAATTCGGATCGTCATCATGTAAAATAGAAGATCAGTTTTATCCGGCTCACAAAGACGACGCGCACGTTGCCAATTCATGCGACTTAAAATGCAACGCCATTATCACGGGTCCAAATGCTTCAGGAAAGACGACGTTTCTGAAAACTACGACTTTAAATATAATTTTCTCGCAGCAAATAGGCTGCGGATTTTATGGAAAATGCGTTATTTATCCTTATACACACATTCATTCGTATTTGAATATTCCGGACACATCGGAACGCGATAGTTTATTCCAAGCCGAGTCCAGACGATGTAAAGAAATTATCGATTCTATTCGTGATCACCCCGAAGGAAGACATTATTGTATATTTGATGAATTGTATTCCGGAACGAATCCGACAGAAGCCGCTAAATCCGCGCAAGCGTTTTTGAAATACTTGTCGAACTATGAGAACGTAAATTTTGTTCTAACTACGCATTATTCATCAATATGCAAAAAACTTGCTAAACTCAAGGGAAGTCGGCGTATTAAGAACTATAAAATGGATGTTGTCATTGATGAAAAGGGAAAATTGGAATACACGTACAAAATATGCAAGGGAGTTTCTAAAGTGCACGGAGCGATTCGAGTTCTAGAGGATATGGATTATCCTTGCGAAATTATAGATGAAATAAAACAATCGGGTTGTTAGAATTCATGTAATATCTCTATAACATGAATAAAATTATTAAACTCTAGGAAGTTGTCAAATTATCCCTACATTCTTTGAACCTCTGGCTAAAATATTTACCATTTCCGCAATTAGGAACATCAACGCATGTCATTTGTCCAGTTGGAATATATTGTCCAGAGCCACAATCGTTTTGTACACATGAATTTTTGTCGACATCATAATGTTCCTCCCCCTTTTTGCAGTTGGGTATACATCTTTTTATTTCTAAAGAATAATGTTGATTTTATTTGCAACCGTTCATTCCCTCGATTGTTCCATTCGTGAATTTTAAAACCATCTTATATGTAGTGCAAAACAATAAGGAAAACACAAGGGCATGGACAGCCGCGACAACCATTTTGGACCCCTTGGGAGGTAAACTGACTAAAACTCTCGGAGTCAAGACAAAAAAGAGGATAAAACATAGACAAACATCAAAACGTTCATTTTAACGTATATATACATATGTTAAAATATTTTATTAAACAGTCATGGCATTAGACGTGTTAGAGACGGCATTGGACATGTAAGTGGGATAAGGTGCTGGCGTCATCGCGTTCATGGAATTTGACATCGTGGCTTTAGGAGTCGCCGGTGTCGGTGTCATTCCTTCAAGAGCGCCTCTCGTGAATTTCAAAACCATCTTACATGTAACACAAAATAATAAGGAAAACACAAGGGCATGTGTGGCAGCGACAACCATTTTGGATCCCTTGGGAGGCAAACTCACTAAAATACCCGGAGTAAGAATAAAGAAAAGCACAAAAACATAGACGCACATTAATACGTTCATTTTTTACGTATATATAATAGATAGATACATTTTATTATTGTTCTAAAAATGACGTGGTAATATAATATTACATATCATACATCATTCCATCTTGCGATTTCCCTTTCTTCGTGGCGTAGTACGTCAATGACATTAATAGCGTGAATACGAGAGCATGGGTCAAAGCTACAACAACACTAGACGCTTTGGGNGGAAGTGAAACTAAAATCCCAGGAGTCAACAAGAAGAAGAGAACAAANGTGTACAAAAACATGAAAAAATTCATGGTTTTATATAAACATTATATAAAAATAAAAATCACTAAAGTTAACTGCATATATGGTAAGACCAGTAATTTGATTCTGTATTAATATTGTCAATCTAGTAAATAATCTAAAATCCGGCGTCGTATCCATCATCACATTGTCCCGCGTCTCCGGGGACGTGAATATTCGCGATATTGTTCTTGATTTCGATCTTGTTTTTACTGCAAACATCCGTTGAGTTATCCACGACAGATCCGAACGCGTCCTCGATTTCCTTGTTTGCATCCACAGTCTTCGAGACTTCGGCGTCGAGTTTCTCGAATTCCTTCATATCAAGAACCAATTGGAAAGACCCTGTTCCATAATTACCGTACTGACCACACATTACATTCGCGGATACGCCACGCATGTGATCAATCTCACCATGACGGGCTGCATCCAGGAGAACCTCCGTGTGAACCTCGAAAGTTGCTTTAGCAATCGGTCCGACATTATCGCTGAGCAACCCCGATCTGAAGATGGGAACCATATGTTGATTGCACGTCATGCGATCGCACAGCAAACTCAGATGGTGATAGTTGATATAAACGCCACTGAACTCCATGACTTCCGAAAGCTCATTAAATATCATTTGTCTAGCAGCTTCAATGCCGAGGACATCGAACACCTCGCGAATATCATTACTTAGTGTTCGAGACGGGTCGATGAAATCAAGGGCGAGGGCTTCCAACAAATTCGAGCCCGTGGTATCCAAGACCCACGTATCCTTGGTGACGTATTTTCCGTCTTCCTTGATAACCATGTTTTGCACCTTACGTGCCAAGACGTTATCAATTCCGTTGATTCCTCTCAAAACAATATTATTCAAGAGCGAATCCTGGAAGTTCTTCAACAGGTAAATCTCATCGGATTGGTCGAGAGTATCCGCGACACCGCGCTTCTTTCCCTTGGTGAAGATATTATTCGACATGCGAATACGGAATACCAGTTTATCGCTATTGTAATCCGAATAAACACACGAAACGTCTCCCGCGAAATGACTATTTGAAACGGCGAAATGGATATCGTCCATGGTAATGTTTTTATCGAGGAGCGTCTCCGCGTCCATCTCCATGCGAATCAGCCACTTTGATCTCTGAGGAGTATCATCGGGAGTCATTGCGGTTCCGTTACACTCGTTCATAATACGCTCAAACTCATAATATTGCTCCATAAGCTGGCGATCCTCAGTGATCGAGGTCGACTGCTCATTCGGATCAAAGCAAATCTGAATCGATTTCACCACATCCACGAGTCTGGTGTGACTCATCATCGTAGCATAATTTGACGCCTTATCCTTATCGGTATGATCTATGGTCTTCAGATAAACCGTAAGCGAAGGATGCTTGGGATTTTTCGTGAGTCTCAGAATCTCCTCAATTCTTGGCACGCCTCTCGTCACGTTTGATTTGGATGCGACTCCGGATAAATGGAAAGTATTCAAGGTCAACTGCGTAGTAGGCTCACCAATACTCTGACCGGCAATCACGCCGACCATTTCGCCGGGGTGAATAAGAGCCTCCTTATGCTTCAAACAAATCGTATCCAATAGCAATGTCAAACCCTTACGATGGAAACGCTTATTCACGAGGAGCTCCTTGGGAGACAAATAATAATAATACACGATTTCGAACAATCGTGTCAAGGGAGCGTAGGCAAGTTGGTTCATTTTCTTGAAATTATCTTCGATCAGCTCAAACGCCTCAAGGGGGGTAATATCGACCGTCGAGTTAGAGTTCAGACCGAGTTGACCCTGAATATTCGCAATCATATTTTGCAAAGCAACGGGTAAAACCACATTGTTATCATTTTTGTTATTAAACACGCCCTTGACAATATCATCGCGAGCTGCCAACATCTTGTCAATATATAGCTGACACTTCTTCTTTGTATCCTCCTTTTGCTTCTTGAGACGCGATGCCGTGCTCTTTGCGTAAACCGTAAGAAGTTCACTGGTCTGATCGTTGATGCCAATAATATCGAAATGCATGTAAATATCTTCGACGCTCATTCCGACTAGGGGAATCGATTGGTTCTCGACCTTGGTGGAATCGAAACCATCATCACCGTAAGCGAATTGAATTATTTTTCCCATATTATTGCGCACGGTCATATCATACTCGACCTTGAGATCCTCAAGACCCTTGATCAATCTTCGCTGGATATATCCAGTCTGGGACGTCTTTACGGCTGTATCAATAAGACCAATACGACCGCCCATAGCATGGAAGAATAGCTCTGGGGCAGTAAGACCCGAAATATAAGAATTCTCAATGAATCCTCTGGCATTCGGACTATCATCGAATTTGTTGTAATGAGGAAGCGTGCGGCTATCGAATCCATAGGGAATACGTTTACCATCCACGTTCTGCTGACCCAAACACGAAATCATCTGTGAAATATTGATAAGCGAACCCTTGGATCCCGAATTCACAATCATGAGGAAGCGATTGTTCTGATCGAGACTTGTGCGACCAATCTTACCGGATTGTTCCGTTGCTTTATTGAGGATATTATTCACCGAAGTCTCGAATTCCGCAATATTGGTATTTGCGGTCGTGTTCTCGAAAACTCCCAGGTGCACCTTATCAATGAGAGCTTGCACCTCGGTCTTTTGCGTAGTAATTACGTGGATAATCTTTTCTTGAGTGACTTTATCGGCAATCAAATCACTTACGCCGACGCTATAGGCACTGGACTTCATGTACTCCGTCACGACGTTTTGGAGATTATCATTGAAGTCCGCGCATGCCTTGGGTCCGTAGTCATTAAACACGCGGTGGAGAATGCCCTTGGTCGTGGAACCGAGGACGGACTTCTCGAGCTGACCGCGCGTATACTTGCCGTTTCGGATCTCGAGTACGTTGTTTGAATCTTTGTATTCTTCGCCGTCCTCGAACAACTTGGTCTTATAAACCATCGTCAGGGGAGGCATGATTTGGGAAAGCACTTCAAAGCTAGATATTTTCTTACCGGCGTCTCTTAGCGCCTTTGTATTTACATGTGGATACATCATGAGCAAATCCATTGCCTTGCTTGGACTAAATGTAACATTCTTTCTTGTCATTCTATACGACCCTAGAAGTGAGTCCTGGTAGATGCCAATAATGGGTGAATTGGCAGCAGGACTGATGATCTGGTAGGGAATTGCTGCGAGATGTCTTAACTCGCTCTCAGCCATCACATTCTGTGGCATGTGCATATTCATTTCCATGAAAGTTTTACAGATTACGTTTATTGAAAACGCAATCACCTGACCTTTCGAATCAGGATCGGACTGTATCTTAAACAAGCTCGGGGTGGCTAGCCCTTCATTGCTCATCAATTCCCGTTCAGTCTCTGAATGCCCGTCATATCCTGCCAATCGGACTTAGACGGTTACACTGCGGATTGCCCAATCCTTCACATTATTACCATCGGGATCGGCTATTAACCGAGTTCCTCACATAAGTTTCCAGACGTGAGTGGTAGTGAAGGCTCTATAGGGGTTTCCCGCATCAAGGAATTTCGCTCCAGGGAACCTACGGTTCCCCCGGACGCCCCCCTCCCTCACAATTTCTTACTTGTAATATTTATGTAAGAAGTTTTCCGAAAAGGGAGGGGCGTCCGGGGAACCGTAGGTTCCTGGAACTAGGTGATTATATTATTTAAATGCATATATGCTGTATGCACCAAAATAGTAGACTTTACACTGTTTATCGATACTAAGTTTAGTCTACAACTTAGAATCCAGTCACCTGTTGGGAACAAAATCTATCCCCATCGAAGTCGGCATTGTATGGCTTGGTCACGCCCACGTTCATACGAAAGGTATCACCCTTTTTCATGATCTTGACGATGTGACACATCATTGACATTCTGTGAAGCGAAGGTTGTCTGTTAAACAAAACCGCGTCACCGTCCATCATATGACGATGAACAATGTCTCCGTTCTCCAAACGGATGGACCCACGGTCCACATGTCTCAGCGAAATATGCTCGCCGTTCCTTCGCTCGAGAATCTTTGCACCCGGATGGATATCCGGACCGTTCTCAATTAACTTCATCAAGAACTCGCGATTTCGATCATTCACAGTCATCGGTTTGGTAATATTCTTCGCGATTTTCAAAGGCACTCCGAGCTGTCGGATCGATAAGTTCGGATCACCCGTGATCACTGAACGTGCACTAAAATCGACGCGCTTACCCATCAGATTACCGCGAATACGACCATTCTTCGAATTCAAGCGACCCATGATACATTGCAAAGGGCGACCAGAGCGCTGAGCCATCGGAGCTACGCCCTTGATCTTATTGTTCACGATCATCGCAATCGAGTGCTGCAAAATCGTGGTCCAGCCCTCGATGACATTCACATTCGTATCCGGATTTACCATCTTCTCACGCAAGACGTTATTAGTCTTCAGAATGTTACTATAGATATGTGTCAAATCATCCTCGGAGCGCTGTTGTGCATCTAGCTTCACCGAAGGGCGGACAGCAGGCGGCGCAACGGGCAAAACCTGGCAAATCATCCAATCGGGTCGCGACCACGTTGGACTAAATCCCATGAACGAAACATCATCGTCCGAAATACGCTTAAATATCTTCAAGACGATTTCCGGAGTCAACTTCATGTTTATTTTTTTGCTCTCGCCAGCCTCCTCGCTTTCAATGTTTTCCCAGGATGCATACAACGTCGCCATTCCCTCCAGCTTGACCTTATCGGGCTGCTTACACCCACATCCATCTTCGGTGGACTCACCGCAGCGCTTCACCTTGGCGGCGAGTTGCGAAACGTAATCCCATCGATCAGCGGAAGGCTTGGACAAAATATGGCGATGCTGGTTCTTATTGATCAGGAGTTTACTGCATTTGAAACAAACACATCGACAGATCTTCATGACGTCCTTGATATGCTGAATCAAGAAAACCGGTCTGGCAAGCTCAATATGACCAAAATAACCGGGAGTATCAATATACGTCATTCCATCCGTGGGGCAAATCGTTCCGGGCTCTAACACACCCATTCGAGGATCAAAGAGACCTCCGATCACGGGCTTGTTGTTGATGTACGTATCACGCGAAGTGATCTCTACCACGGAATTCTTACGAATCTCATCGGGAGACATAATACTAAACTGAATCCCGATGACCCTGGATGGATTTTTGTATTCGTTCATCTTGGAACGTTGAGCAGATACTGCCATGTTGCTACTATAATATACATTGCCAGATTTTAAATCCTTTCTTTCAATTTTATATTATGGCAGGGGGATCTCTTACAATTCAGCGTTTATTGTGATAGAGATTTTGGAATTAATCCGAATGATATTTGAGATCGATAAATCTGAACAATCTTAAAAAGTAAAAAGAAAAATTGAATCCAAACGATTTAAATAGAGGACTTGAAACCAACCTAGTGTAATACCAGTAACAACATGCCTTCAAAGATGGATAAGACGCGTCTCCGTTCCCAGCAAAAGAAGCAGAAGCTCAAGAAAGGTCGCCAGGACCCCCCGTCTGAACCCGAGTCTGAAGAGGAGGAGATCTGGGAATCCGATTCCGAGTCGGATTCCAGTTACGTTCCTTCTAAGAAGTCTTCTAGAAAAAAGAATCGTGTCATTGAAGAATCCGAAGAGGAGGAATCCGAGGATTACGACGAGGAAGACAGCGGCGATGAGGAGATGGACCCGCGTGAGTTTCGCAAGATGCTTAATAGCATGTTCCCTTCCAAGTATATGAATAAAAAGGTCAAAGAGGACGTGGAGGATAAGAAATCTTCCAAGAAGAAGCCTGTCAAGAAGTCTCGAAAGGTCGTCGAATCCGACGATGAGTCCGAGGATATCGAGGAATCCGAAGAGGATGATGACGACGAGGAAGACGAAGACGGTGGAAAGTTCAGTCTTGTCTTTACTTACGGCGGTGGAAATCCCACGGATGAACAGGACGAGGCTGCTATTGAAGATGACGCCGACGAAGAACTAGATAGCGATGACGAGCAACAATTCATGAAGGAGAAGTACGAGAAGATCCAAATTCCGACTCCTTCTCCCGATTCCGGATCCGATGATAAACCCGAGACTAAAAAATCCAAGAAATCCAAGTCCAAGGGTAAGTCCAAGGATGAGGTCCAGGAAGAAGCCAAGGACGTAGAATCCGAGTACACGGAACTCTTGGAGCTCAAGAAGCATCTCAGTGAAAAACTCAAGCAAAAGCCAAAGAGTAAGATCTTGATTCATGCAATTGAGGAATGTCGTCAGTCGATCAAGAAGCTCGTTCAAAAAACTCGCCTGTCTAACGCAAGAAAGTATCATAAGATGATCAATGCAGAGCAAGAGCAGACGAGCGAGATTGACTACTTCAAGAAGAAGCTTTCCAACAAGGAGCAACTCCGCGTTATGAAGGAGCTCAAGGAAATCAACGAGCACATTCGCGTCGATAAGCCCTACCGTTTGATGCTTTTGGATTCCAATATCCCTCCCAAGTACAAGGCGACAGTCATGCAAAAGGTCAACATGCTGAAGATGATGGAACCCGGTGATTCCGAATATCATAAGATCAAGTACTGGGTCGACGCCTTTATGCGCGTGCCGTTCTCGATTTACAAAAACCTCAGCGTTCGCATGGACGATGGCATGGATAAATGCACCGAGTTCATGGAGAGGTCCAAGACTATCCTTGACGAATGTGTTTACGGTCTAGAAGATGCCAAGATGCAGATTATGCAAATGGTCGGACAATGGATCGCTAATCCGAGCGCCATGGGAACGGCGATTGCTATCAAAGGACCGATGGGGACAGGTAAGACTACATTGGTGAAGGATGGAATCAGTAAGATTCTTGGAAGAGAGTTCGCATTTATTGCTCTCGGTGGAACCGGGGACGCCAGTTTCCTCGAGGGTCACTCGTATACTTACGAGGGAAGCACCTGGGGAAAGATTGCGCAGATTCTCATGGATAGCAAGTGCATGAATCCGGTTATTTATTTTGACGAGCTGGATAAGGTAAGCGACACCGCAAAGGGCGAAGAAATCACAGGAATTCTTACGCACTTGACGGACACGACGCAAAATAACCAATTCCACGACAAGTATTTCTCGGAAGTCGATTTCGACCTCAGTAAGTGCTTGTTTATCTTCAGTTATAACGACGAGTCCAAGGTGAATCCGATTTTGAAGGATAGAATGTACCGCATCGAGACCAAGGGCTACGACGCCAAGGAGAAAGTTATTATTGCGCGCAATTACTTGTTGCCCAAGATTCGAGAGCAGGTGAATTTCACCGAGGAAGAGGTCATTATTCCCGACGAGATCATCCAATATATTGTCGGAAATAAGGCGCTCACAAATGAAGAAGCGGGGGTTCGTAATTTGAAGCGTTGTCTAGAGATTGTATATACGAAGATTAATCTGTACCGTCTGATGAAACCCGGATCCAAGCTCTTCGGAAAGGAGATGGAACTTGAAGTAAAGTTCCCGTTTACCGTGACAAAAGAAGCGGTGGACGCATTCATTAAGAACGAGGAGAAGCAGAATCAGAGTCTACTTTCGATGTACGTGTAAATAAATGGCGCAAATAATTAATTGTAAATAATATAAATATTTTTTATCTACTTCATATAGCAGATAAAAATATGGAAAATTCGAATAATCAACAGAGAGAAGATGTATGTTTTATGGAAGAAGCGCTAAGGCAACTAAAAGCCACGCCCTGTCAAAACCGTGATAAAGATTACAAAACTATCATTGAACTCATGAATAACTATATACAGACGCATTGCAATCACAAAGTTGTGACAGATTTAATCGATATTGATCCGGATAGATCAAAAATGGTTCAATACTGTGAACTTTGTTATAAAACATTCAATTAACGCGACGACCCTATCTGAGAACCGACCTCAGTTGTATTTCCGCCGCGCGTCTTGAGTTGCTGTATCTGATTTTGATCTAAACATAAATAGCCGCGCGAATTGCTTAAACCAGATGACGTGGTTCCGTCGCATCCTCCCTTTGCTAATGAATAAATGTCTATTTCAGTAAAAGGGGTATTATCCGAACATTGGAGTCCGCGGAATCCAGCGACTTTTTTGCAATTTTGATTCGCGGAAGGATCCGAGAACATGCGATTCTCCATGGTATCAAGAGGCTTATTGCAAGGATAAGTGGTATAACCATAAGATCTGGGTTTCAATTCGCTTCCGTGAAACCCTTCAAATGGAGAACCATGAAGCCCAGACGCAGAAGAATAAGGGGCATAAGAATTACACGATGTCCATAATGTTATGGTAATTACAACTACTAAAACTGCCATTGTTACTAAAAATCCCGTGGATAGCTTCATAATTTATACATTGAAGTTAGATAAAAATATAAAGATGCCGCTATTTGCCAATGGGAATGTCCGGAGAAAATCTAGGCATCGGGGCATTATTGCCCATTGTGGATATCGCCGGTTTTGCTCCGCTATCTAAGGTTGACTTGTATAGTTTTTCTAACGCGTCGTGCAAATGTATAGTCGACGGTTTTATAAACCCGTCATTCAACATAGTTTGCATTCGCTTGAGAGTATTTGGTAAATCTTTTAATTTATCAGAGATAGCGGCATTAACGTCTTTCAGTGGTTTTGACATGCCGCTTCCCAAATTGCCTAAAGATTGTGTTTTAATTTGAGTTAAAACATCTGTTATATTTTGTATTTTCTTTGTGGAGTCGTTAATATAATCATCGCTAACTAAAACATTTTCTTTATCAATTTCGTTATTCGCTTCGTCGATTTCCGCTGTATCGAGTTTTTTCAAAGGATATATTAATTCATCAATATTTCTGTAAAACTTTTTTTTGTATTTCACAAGGTCACGATCTTGTGTAATGTTTCTAGCTATATAATCTCTGCATGCACTTCCATAATAAAATGTTGGATCGCAAAACCCCTGTTTATTAAATAACTCATAACGCATTGCCACCGAAGCGATAGCCATAAACGTAATAAAACATAGAATTATCAAAACACAGAGTATAACAAACCTTCTATTATAAGTCATGTAATATAAAGGAGTACATACTACTAAATTTTTAAGAGCTGATTCTAGCACCATTTATTATAACCTCCTATAATTTCTGTGTTGTTTTTACAGCGCCATTTTGCATGGAATTGTTCAGAGTAAACTGCGCCAATCCCGTTTGAATGTTATTCAATATTCCCCCTATTGTTCTACTAACCGATTCTCCTAAACTGGCAATTTTTGCTCCAGTGTCGTCCGTGACATTTGTTGCAACCTGTTTAGAAAGTCTCTGTGATCTGTCATCCAAACGATATGTATTCGAATTAATGTCATGTGACGTAGTTTGAATGTTGTTCATCACCGCCGCCAACGCTTCTGCTTGCGTGCTCTGTATGAAATTCTTGAATTTCTCCTGCGGATTTTGTCCAAACACGGTTGCGTTT
>JGI25917J50250_1000016_pt1 | contig 39030 bp, 39 predicted proteins | sample LauGreSBDMM110SN_4_FD_50250 | JGI IMG/M metagenome (IMG submission 50250) | reverse complement strand
TCATATTATAAGATTTACCGTATTTATATTCCCGTTGAACCAAACCCACCCGCCCCACGCGCCGTGGTTGACAAGTCATTTTCATCAACCAAATTTACAAAAATACGACATAGCGAAGGATGGCAAATCTGTAACAAACGTGTATGTCTTTCCACAACAAATTGTGTATCCTGAGAACTCGACGTCTTTAACCAACGAAACGCGCCAATCAAACTGCCGCGATATCCGCTATCAATAATGCCGGTGTGGTTCGCCAACATAAGAGGTGTCTTTGACATACTCGATCTAGGGTATACAAAAAATCCTGTAGGGTCGTTATTAAAAGAGATCATTTCACACTTTACTTGCAAATCCACAAACTTCGCAGCAATTTCTTTATCAAAGACAAGTTCCTCCGGCACAAACAAATCAAATCCAGCATTCGGAAACGGGTCTTTCAACATCGAGTTGTTATGATCCTCCACATATTTTTTATATAGTTCACCCAAATTTAGGTTGTTTCTATTTACAGCTAGCTTCAAAACTACAAACGGTCCGCTCGATTGCGCAGAGGCGTTATTAATCACGTCCATAAAATTCATGCTATAATTATATTTAAGACATTTGTTTATATTGTTTCCAAGATATTGCTTTGCCCTCGATGGGGATAACGCGATCCTTCTCGTATTCTTTATCCAAATTTTCACCCCTCTTCATTGCGCTATCAATATATAGCTCTTTTAATACTTTGCCTACCATGACCGACCCTTTGTATTGGTCGACTTTTCCGTCTTCGATCAATTTCAATACAGTAAGTAACTGGGTCATTATTCCCAAATCAATCTCGTCTTTGAGAACCTTGTTGAAGATGTCCGTATAATTGTTATACAGAAACGCAGCCGAAGACTTGCAAAGATCCAAAAACTCTTCAAATCTACCGTTTCGCATTAGATCGTTTGATACTTTTAGATTTTCAAGTGTTCTTATATCGTTACGTATCAAAACGCTGTGCTTTAGCTTACGAATATTTTCCGTATTATTCTCATATTGAGAATCGTCCAAGAGATTTTTTAAGTTCAGGCTTTCAGATATACTCATCTAATGTTATATTTAATAAATTTCTTTTATGTTCGTTATGAATAAAAAATATAAACGATTTAATTATTATACAATGCAGAATTTAGAGAGTTTCGAACCTGAGGTTCAAAATGCATCGACAATGAGTGAATACGTTTCCAAAAATATGTACTTTGTCTTATTATTTGTTCTCGGCCTTGGATTTTTACTTTATAAGTTTGCCTTCAATGGTGCCTATTTAGAACAAATCAAGGCGGCCGCCGAAAGTAATATAAATATTATCGATAATGTTAAGCAGTTTTTAGGAAAAATGTGGCTGGGAATGAATATGGAAGGTGATGCCATAAAGGTGGAAAATGAAGCAACCGAAGGTTTTTTGGATCGAGTAATGGAGAACGTTAACAGTTTACACATTTAGGAACTCTTATACACGTTTCTTTAGATCTTAAACTTTTATCTACTAATTATGTATATTCAATGAAATTTAGATTGGACTTTATTATTGCAGCTGTTGTTTTAGTCGTTATTGTTATCGTTTCTATTTCCTCATCGGTCGTTGATGTTGTTCCGTACAATTCGAACCCCATGCACGCATATCAATTTTCGCGTGAAGGATTTTCTGGTTTAAATTATTCTTCTATCGACGGCGATAAGGCGAATACGCTTTCAAACAGTAACGCACCTTTAGGCTACACTGATTTTTCAGTAAGCGGAAATGTGACAACCGCTGTACCAGGTTCTTCAGTAACAACAACAACAACCGCCAAGATTGAAGGGTTCCAGGGGTTACAGACTGCCCCTTACGCAGAAGAAAAGCCAATTGATATCTATTCCCAGACCAAGGGTGACATGGAATGTCCTCCTAATCCTTATTCCAATTCTAAGGGATATTTATGCATGAACGAAGGTGAAATAAACCTTTTAAAAACACGCGGAGGAAATCAAAGTGTTAACTTTAGTAACATATATTAACCACACGATAATTTATTAATTCACACTAATAAATTATTTATTTTGATAAGTTCTCATATGCCATTAATAACAATTGTTCTTCGGTGGATAGCTTTTGAAACGTCAAACATTCGTCGAATTTGTATTGAATAAATCGGTTCATATTATTTTTGCACATCAACTGTATTCCGTCGTTAGTAAATTTTACATTAACTAGAATTCCGCCGTTCGTCAGTTGTGGTTTGGAGTTATTCAAACGTATCCATCGAATGTGTCTACCTTTAAATAATTCATGGATCTCATCTACGTGTCGATAACCAATTAACTTTTCACATAACGCTTCTTTATTTATACGCTCAGTTAATAGGTCGTTTATTTTTTCATATATATCGTTTGTGATATCGTCCATTGTTTTGTTTTCCAAATAATCGTTTTTCTCATTTTCAATTGATGTCAAAATATTCTCAATATCTAAGGTCGAAAACAATTCCGGGTCTTTTTTTGCGCTTTCGAAAATTTCTCTTACATTTATTTTTTCGTCCATAATAAGATAAACGCGGGTAATGTTTGTGTTCATTTACAAATAGATTTTTTTTACCATTTTCGTTGCAATGTTCTCGAAATAGGCCTGAATGTTTTGCGAAATTCCTAAGTTCGCTAATAAAAACATTGCACTCGCAAAAATAATTCTGCGATCGTATTCTTTAAATTCAGCAGGACGAATAGGATTAAATCTTATAATTAATACCGCGCATATAAATGTTTGAATTACAATATTCACTTTATCAATAAATGCCTTTTTGTTCTCGATAATGTTGAAAAATGTCAACGCATAAAGTCCGTGTAATAGAATAACGAGAAAAATAAATATTGGAGAGGCATAATTATCTAAAGTGTTATCTAGTTGTTTAAATATACTTGTTACAAGGTTCATTTATATATTAGAACAATATTATAATGAACAGCCAACAAATTGTCATTCAAAAAAAATACCAACTTATAAAGGCGATTGGTTCTGGTGCGTTCGGCAGCGTGTTTCAAGGAATTTCGTTAAAAACAAGAGATCATGTTGCTATTAAAATGGAGAACACCAATACTCCCGCAAAATCATTAAAACACGAGGCAATGATATTAAATTATTTATATTCAGAGGGGTGCAGAAGCGTTCCTGCCGTGTTTTGGTACGGAAAACATGATGAAATTGTAACATTGGTTATGACATTTTATGAATGTTCTCTTTTTGATCATTTTAAACGAGGTGTCTTATCAAAAATTCATGTTCATAAAATTATGATCCAATGTATAATGGTAATTGAATTCCTTCATAAAAAATTGGTATTACATCGCGACATAAAACCACAAAATATAATGATAAAGGACGGATCAATACATTTTATAGATTTTGGGTTAGCAACCTTTTATGTCAAGGAAAACGGAGAACACTGGGAACAAGCTGAAGAAAANACTGAAATAGTAGGGACGCCAAAATATGTAAGCTATTATGTTCATGATGGAAAGTTGCCTGCTCGCCGTGACGATTTAATTTCATTAGGTTATATTTATATTTTATTGATATGCGGAGAACTACCGTGGGATAATTTAAATGTCGAAGACAATTTTGAGAATTTTTATGAAATTGATATTCGGCATTATAAAAATATACAAAGAAAAAACGCGAAAGCGTTACCAAAGCTGCGAGAATTATTTTATGAAAAGCTTAGCGCCTTTATAAATTACATAACATATTGTTACTCGTTACACGATGACCAACAACCGGATTATGACGCATTATGCAAACTATTCATAGGCGAACTATAATTATTAATAATTAAAACAATATAAAAAATTAGCGAGATAATTTGCATAGAGTATACTATGAGCGACACACAGGAAACAATTCCCGAGCGTATTCTGGGCCAGGTTAAGTGGTTCAACAACAAGGCTGGTTATGGCTTCATTACAGTCAATGATGGCGAGCATAGCGGAAAGGATATTTTTGTTCATTATTCGGCAATTCGCGTGGCCAACTCTCAATATAAGTACTTGACCCAGGGCGAGTATGTCGAATTTGTCCTTGACAAGTCGAACAATGATGCCCACGAGCTTCAGGCAACTGATGTTTCTGGCCTTAAGAATGGCAAGCTGATGTGCGAGATCCGCCGTTCGACCGTTACATCCAGTGCTTCTACTGAGAACGGCGAGAGCCGACCTGCTCCTCGTTATCGCCGTTATAAGATTGAGGCGGAAGACGACCGCAGGCAAACAGACGCTGCTGATGGATTTGAGCGCGTGCAGCGCAGAAAACCTTCTCGTCGTCCCCTCCCTAAGCGCGAGGGCGCAGGCCAGGCCGTCTCTGTTTCGGCCTAATTCCAGAAACGAATGTTCAATTGCGACCCCTTCTATTAAAAAATAAAAATACATTACATATTATTTGTAATGTATTTATCACAACTATTTTACTTTATCCAACACCACTTCCTTTGCGATATTACGTAATATTTTTTCTCGGTTTTTCTCGTCTTCTTCCGGAGTTTGACCACCCAGAACAGCAATCATGATTTTGATAAAGTTCTCGTTTTGTTGGCTATTATTCACCGCGCATTCCGGATAATTCTTTTGCCATTCATGCATCTGTTGTAGGTTCTTATTGGCCACAATTTTCACAGCCTGTGATAACTTCGACTTCTCATCGTTATCTTTTTCCCAAATATCTTGGTCTTTCACATACATCGTTTCGCGTTTTATATCGGTGCAATGAATAGGTCGTTTATGAACATCCATTTTCTTCAGACCATTCACNATGATCTTNGAAATACCNTCCACATAACCCAATCGACCGGTTGCCTCGAAATCGGTCAGCTTCAGCTGTAATGAGTTCACAAAATCCATGAGGTTCCATGCGTCTTTACATTGTTCATTCAAAAACACATTGAGATTGAAGCTCGTATTATTTGTGGTATTATTATTTGTTATGTTATTTTGTATCATCATATTTTGCGTAGCCAATTCATTGATCTTGTTGTTCTGCTCGATCAATAAGTTTTTAAACTCCTGTGTTTGTTTCACAATCTCTAATAATAGGCCGGCTTTTGTTACTGCGCTTTCGTCTTGCGTTTCATCAGCCGTTTTTGAATTGCTAATTGGTTTGGCCTCGTTTTGCGTACACTTTCCGGTGCATTTCTTTTTATGGTTACATAAACTAGACATGTGTTTATAGGTGTTACCACAAATGCAGTTGTAGGTTTTTATTTCGGCGTCGGGGATTTTTTCGTTAGGATTTGTTAGTATTAGATGTTTCCGAGTGGAATTATGTTTAATAAAATCTTTTTTGTTATTCGTATTATAGTCACAGGTTTCACAAATATATTTTTTGGGGATTTCTGGGGATTTTTCCATTAGTATACATAGGCGAATGAAAAAATCCCTAAATGGACGAACGAATTTGGGGATTTTTCTATTAGGATCCCATTAGGATTGAAGATTATGCTAACAAAATAGTTTTATCATTGCAATGACATGTTACCATACATGATAACAATATTACATGCTTATTATTTTGGGGATTTTTGGGGACAAAAATATTAGTATCCAGACGAATCCATTTCTCCCCTTGGCCAAAATTGTGATTTTTTTTATCGTCACAAACTGTTTCGAAAAAAACGCGTTTCGCTGCATTTCAGTCACAAGTGAATTTTTCACCAAAATTCTATTCTCAGGAATCCCATTTTGGACATTTATAAATGTCCATTTTTCAAAAGTGAGCCTATTTCTTTTCGGGAAAAATTAATAGGTCCAAAAACCAAGAAATCCCCTATTTGTTATGATAAACCAGGTCAAAATGCCTGGTTCTATTTATGAGATATCTTACGATATGCGAGATAACTTTTCAAAAAATTGATCGATTTTAGATAACTTTATGAATTTCAAAACACAATCATGGAAAAATTTATCCAGGGAGATCAAGTTGTTGTTAGGTGTCGTCGGCAATTTAGTAACGACGTAACGCCATATTTGGGAAAGATATGGAGAATTGATACAGAATTAAAAAACAGAGGGGCCCCCGAACAAGGTTTCGACGATTATCATTATGTGGAGTTTGACAACCCAAAAAATTATGATAATATTCTCTTGCGAGGATGGTCTATTTACTGTAAAATGGACGAGAATGCAAACAAATGCATTATTCGAGATGTTTATAAGAATAATAAAGGGCAAATCGAAAGCATGGTTGTTATTATTGATGACGGAAGATATAACATTCACAATGCGGAATATAAAGTTTTGCCCGCCGATATTCTCTCAATTTTGATATCACGTGTTGGTTATGAGATTAAGAAGGCGCATTGGAGTTGAAATTAAGCGGGCGATTTAGAAAATAATATCGTGTTATTATAAAGTATATGAAATTGTTACAGCTAGAGGAATTCNTAAGATTGTTTCATAATAAACCCGTATCTTTTACCGATTTTTTATCGATCGCGAAAGTACGAGCGAGCGGCGGGNTGGTTCCATTGAAGGAATATATGAAACGCCGGAACATAGATCGCGAAAAAATCAAAACACTTTATGAGAACATTAAAAACAAAGACGAATATTTGACGCGATTTTATAATCTTTCGTTGCGGGTTCCCGATGAGGGATTTCGTATCACGGACAAACCTATGAAAAACAAACAGCTCAATAATAACGAATTATCTACTTATAAAAACGTAGTTCGTAACTTGCATTATAAAGGGATTTTGAAAGATACCAAGTCGGGCATTGAAGGCGTTCCGACATATATTGATGTTATAAAAGATCTATACGTCAACTATATTATTGACTATAAAATAGTGACACCAAGCGCGCTTCATTATATCGAAGAAGGCCGCTTAGGCAGCGTGTATTCTTCTTTTTATTTCCGCGCATCTATTATGAACCCCTATTTAGTTTACTCCTTAAATAAGTCGGTATTAAAAGGCACGAAGATTTTCACACCTACACTAGGATGGTCATCCTATTGCCTCGGATTTTTAGAATGCGAAGAAGTGGTCGAATACGTAGGAACGGATGTTATTCCTGATGTGTGTAAAAAAACCGTGGAGTATGCGAAAGAAAATTACAAAGACAAAACAACGACCATATACTGTCAACCCTCCGAAAAATTGGCGAGAACCCCTAGTTTTATGAACAAATATAGAGGGCATTTCGATGTTGTTTTTTTCAGTCCGCCATATTATAAATTGGAGCTTTATAAAAGCGACAACCAAAGCACGGATAAATACAAAACTTATGAGGAATGGTTAGCCGGATATTGGGAAGAAACAATCAAAATGTGCCACCACGTTTTATCTCCAAAAGGTAAAATGTGCTATATTTTGTCAGGATATGGATCCGAAAACACCAAGGAACAATATGATTTGCTAGAAGATATGAATAAGATCACGAAAAAATATTTCAAACTAAACGGCGTTCAACCCATGCATAACAAAGATGTTCATATGACCAAACATAAAGAAACCGCCGAAAAGATCATGTTATTTTCTAAGTAATATCTTATCCACCGCATTGACATCATAGTAGTCATCAACCTGGCTATGTTTCACCTTTCCTTTAAGCGTCCATTCGTTGCATATGGTGCAACCAGGAACGCCCTCTTTTTCTTCGATGTGTTCTGTGGATAAAAACACACCGTTACCGAAAAAACCACTAATAAACGAATACGAACTTCCGATCGAAATCACACCGGGCGCATAAAACATTTTCGCGAAATCCTCTATGTTGGAGTTGCACTCGGGTTTGGCGTTATAACCTGCGCTTTCTAGATAGTTGCATAATTTATCTGCATACTCACTGCATCCCTTTACCATTTTTTCGTTCGACATATGCGAACTACATGAATAGACAAGCACTTTCTTGTAGGTTTCGCCATTTCGATCTTCTATCGTTTTTAATGCATTTTTATAGAAGCTATATTTTGGAAAATGATATTGCGGGTTACGTTCATATGGAGTATCGGCGCATCGGAAATGAATGATGGGGCTATCCACGCGAATAACTAGATTGCTTTTTGTAAATGCGTTGTCTAATATGTCATGAACAACTGGTTTTAATCCTATCCAGAAATGCATCATTGTGTCGTCTGCTATGAACCATGCGGATGTAGATACGCGATCTTTCATATTATCGTAAGTCACGCCATTCTTTAAAAAATAATTATNTACGTCGTCATGATCATATTGGATACTATGGGGTAAGTGTTTTATAAAGCTCGTGTTTTTCTTATCTGTGCGTTTAATATAATCCTCGTTTATATCGTCGTAATGAAAGTCCTTCTTTTGTAATATGCAAAGCCCAAGTTTATAGAAATAAAGAGATATGTAATTTCCTATATTAACCGGAATATTTTCAAATGGTTCAGCCGAGTGAGACACTACGGTTAATAATAGCGAGCTTATAATTATAATGCTAAAACATAGAATAAGTAGTGCATTTTTCCCGAGTTTCATGAGTGGAGATATATTACACGGACATAAAATAAATGGCCAATATTAGTATTTTAGTTTTGTGATTACAAAATTAAAATAGTATGATATGTAAATGAAAACCCTTTACATATTTGTTGCGTTGTTTATATCTTTTTTATGGGGATTGGCGCCAATTATTCATAAACTTGTTCTTAAAAACATAAATCCTATAACTGTATTTATTTTGTCCGGAGTAATTTATTCGATTACAATGGCATTTTTTATAACAACGCAAATAGAGACATTAAAAAAAGACATTCCAAAAATTGAACTGCGTGATTTAGGTTTAATTGCATTTGCTTCAATCATAGATGCGTTTTTGGCAAACTTTTTATATTATAACGTATTGAAAGATAACGAAAGTTATATCGTTTCTGCTCTTATTTTCTCTAGTCCAGTTTTCACGTTGCTTTTGGCATATTTATTTTTACAAGAAAAGATTACATTGATGGGAGCGACAGGAGTATTTTTAATTATTCTGGGCGTTATTTGCATATCAGTAAATACATATAAAATAGAGGAATACATCAATTATTTATAATTCTGTATGCACTCTATGATCTCAGGCGGATAGCTCATTTGTTGTAATATTTTTACTGCGCCTTGGATCTTTGAAATGCCCTTTTTCATTTTATACGTGTACTTCAGCCCTCCGTCGGGAAGATTTTCCACCTCCATCTTATAATTTTGAACGCGTTTCGATTTCTTGAGCTTCTTGCATATCGCCAAATAATGCGTTGTTAATATGAAGTTTACGTTATTGTATTTGGATAGATATAATAAGAACGCGTAAGCCGACTTGGTGGCCTCCATCGGATTGGTACCCGAAAACAGCTCATCGAACGTTCCGAAGTGTCTATATTTCGGATCGCTATATTGATGTATAATATCAATGATCTCTTTGCATCTTCGAGACTCGGCCTGAAATAAACTATCGCGCCCGGACGTATCCGGTATATTCAAATAAGAATGAATGTGCGTGTATGGGTTCAATGCGCAAGACTGATAAAATCCGCAACCTACTTGTTGTGTGAAAATAATATTGATCATGGTCGCCTTAATAATCGTGGTTTTTCCTCCCGCATTGGGTGACGATATCACCATATTCTTCTCAAACGAACAGCTATTTTTCACAGGATTTTCGCGAACTAAAGGAGGATAGCATTGTTTCTCTATTTCGCAGTTTATCTTTCGATCAAACGTAGCGAACGTAACAAATCCTTCTTCGATATTGTTATGGACACCCAATAAATTATTTATGTAACCCTCAAACCCCATGGAGTATTGTAATGCGTTTTCGTATTCCTTGTTTGAGTGTAATTCATAAAAGCACTTCAATAAATACCCCATTTCGCTTACTTTTGATAAAGACACCGTAAAGGGTTCTATTCCTTTCAACTCTTCATTTAAATTTACTAATACATCGAGGTGTTTTTTCATTTCAATAAAAAACGGTTCATGCGACGAAATCGAGTTGTTGATCTCTAAAAACGTTGTCATGCTCTTTATGGAATAATCCGAATAGTCGCGCATCTCGCATAAATAATCGTTCATTAAATACATGTTTGCATAAAAATGCTGGCATTGAACAACGTTTTGGTATATCTGTAGTGCGTATAAACCAAAGGTTATTATTAAATATACAAGTTTATCTGGTGTTAACTCGTTCATGCTAGTCAATGCTTTTCCAATAAAATGGTTCTGCGCAATCGATTTCAGTACATCATAGTATAACTCAAACGTGATAGGAACATTCTGTATCTTCAAAATAATAAAGGGAAATAGTAACAATAAAAAGGGTATAATTAGACTTATTATAGGAGAAATTATGCTTGTTATGGAGAGGGCTTCCAGAAAGGTAGCGGATTGATTTAAGTTTTTTAACATGTCCCACTCAATGTAACCGTATTTTGTTAAAAACTCGGGGTTGGTTTTTACCTCCTTCCATATTTCATTTATTTTTTCACAATTCACTGTGTGTCCAGTAGAAATCTCCATTCTTTTCTTATATTCGTTCATTCCTAAAATGACAGTTTTGCTATCTGTTAAAAATTCGGTGTTTGTCGTGTATTGTTTATTCCATTCAGCTATCATATTTCGAGCGAACTCATGTTTGGGCTGAAATAAATAATTATATATCGGAGACGCGGGCGAAGAAACCAATTCCAGGTCATCCGACACAGTTTTTGACAATAAAAACAGGTCTTCGTTGTCTAAATAAGAAATAGGTAATTTAAAAACATTTGCCTTTGCATTTTTTTCTTCGGTTTCATTCATGTCACGTAAGCTTTCGGGAAAATCTGGCCCCTGCCCTTCAACAATTGTGGGCGTTAAATATTGATTAACAATATTAATTACGTTGAGCATTATATTAGTTTCAACGAAAAAAATAACGGAACAATATCGCACCTAAATACTTATCTCGTGTTCATCGTATTCGCACTTTCTATATGGCACAGCCTGTACGACCACATTGTTCATGTCATGAAGACAAGAATTTAAATATAGATAAAAACTCGCACCCGAAGCCGTCGCCGCGCATAAACATGCACCCAGGCATATGCACTTTACTAATAAAAACATTATTATAAACATTAATGGATATAATAATGCTAAACGCTATTACGCATTCAAATACAAACACATTTTTTAATTTGTGATCACACCATTGAATTATAGTTTGCAGGCAATTCCGTCATATTAATTTTAAAGTGGTTCTCTATCTTTTTCATAGTAAATATATCACGTTTTGTTACGAAATTGATTGCACAACCCTTACGCCCCCATCTACCGCTTCTTCCTATTCTGTGTAAATATGTATTACAACAACTTGGGATGTCAAAATTAATAACTGTGCTTACTTGTTGAATATCAATTCCTCTCGCCGTAACGTTTGATGAGATCAACACGCGATAACTTCCGTTGCGAAAATTGTAGAACGCTTCTTCGCGTTCTGATTTTTCCATAGAACTGTGAATGGCACAAACTGAAAATCCTTCGCCGGTCATTGCTTGATGTAAATCCATAACTCGTTTAACGCTATTGCAATATATAATTGTTTGCGAAACACTAATAATCGAAAAAAGAGTTTTCAACATGTCATACTTTGCATGATCGTCAACGATTGCCAAAAAATACTGTTGTATGCACTCTAATGTTAAGTCTTCCGCTTTTATTGTTATTTTTATAGGATCTCTCATAAATTTTTCTGTAATCTCTAATATTTCAGGAGATAGCGTGGCGCTAAAAAGAGCAACTTGTGCGCTTTCATTAAAGAACTGGAAAATATTATAAATTTGTTCCTTAAACCCCTTAGATAACATTTCGTCTGCTTCGTCAAGAACGACAAGACGAACTTTTGAAACATTAAGATATTTACGTTTTATCATGTCGTATATTCTACCAGAGCAACCAACAACAATATGCGGAATATTTTGTTTTATTTCTGCGGCGTCGTTTTGTATTGATGTTCCTCCGTATATAGATTTAATTCTTAATCCTTCCATCATGCAACCTATTCCGGTAATAACGGTAGATATCTGTTTTGCAAGTTCTCTCGTTGGGGCCATAACAATTACTTGAATGTTCGATATTTTAGTGTCTACTAATTGTAATGCCCCGATTGCGAATGCGCCAGTTTTACCCGATCCTGATTGAGATTGAGCAATAATGTCTTTCCCGGATACAATATGATTAAATGTTTTTTTTTGAATTTCGCTAGGCGCTTCAAATCCGTAACAATAAATTCCTCTTAATAAATTTGCATTTATGTCAAAATCATTCCATGTATTTAATTCTACGTTATCAGTGTTGTCCGACATTTATATATATATACTAGTCAAACAGCATTTATATAGTATTCATAAATAATATAATTATTTTATGAAAAGATATAAACGGTTTCGCATAATAAATGTAGTCAATGACGAGAACTTATGAAATAAAAGATTACGACAAATTTGTTTTTGACGGATTACAATATGTTTTGCCGGAATGCGTTCTCGCAATAATATCGAAATTAACATCAGAAATGGGAGAGAGTTCTCAAGCGGCCGTTAGTTTTCAGCCCAATTCGGGGATACAAGACGGAAGATATAAAAGGCCTTCGTTTACTAACTCTACTAGCAATATGAAAAAGTCTCGATCCAATTTTTCGAAAAAGCCGCAAATGGACGACGATTGGGTAACAGTAAGAAATTTTAAGGCCACAGTAATTGATAAAAAGGAGGGCCTAGAAAAGACAATTAATGATGTAAGAACAAGTTTAAATAAGATATCGAGTAAAAATTATGATACGCAAAGACAGTTTATTTTGGACTACATACAAGGCATAGACGCTGACGAAAACTATGATATAAATTTGAACCGAATTATTACATCAATATTTGACATAGCGAGTGGAAACAAATTTAATTCGGAGATTTATGCAGATCTTTATAAAGAAATTATTACTTTATATCCATCGTTTAACGACGCGCATAATGCTTATGTGGAAAATTACAAGAAAAGCATAAGAGAGATAAATTATGTGGATCCAAATAGCAATTATGATAAATTTTGCGAATACAATAAAATTAACGATCGTCGAAAGGCGCTTTCTATTTTTTTAGTGAATTTAATGAAGAAAGAGGTTCTTGGAAAAGACATTGTCGTAAATTTGACGCTACAACTTCAAGAAATAGTTTTCCAATATATCGATGAAGAAAACCGAACAAATGAAGTGGACGAAATAACCGAAAACATTTTTATATTTATTACTCTTTCAAATGAATATTGCAAAAACGAGAAGGAATGGCAAACCGTTGTTATGAATACAAAGAAAGTATCTGAAACCAAGGCAAAAGACAAAAAGAGCTTATCGAGTAGAGCCGTATTTAAATATATGGACATCGTTGACGTGCTAAAACGATCTGTTTAGACAGTTTGATATAATTTGTAAATTATATCAATGCAACAAAGTAAATAAAAATAGCATGTACTTTATATATTATATATGGTAAAATCAAGGTTAACCCCGGAAAACGTCAATTACAAAGAGGATAGAAGAATAGATGATGAAGATATTGGAACTGAAGCATCGTTATATGAATACGATTATAATAAGCTTAAAATAATAATCGCGCTAGGAAAGGAAAAATATACATATTCGAAATATAATATTATCTATTTTCCTATTTATCTTGTTGTGAATGGCTGTCCTCGAGCAAAAATTGGGGCGTTTGAGGTGGATAGTAACAATTTTATTAGTATTTTAGACGAAGACGGTGATGTCATGTTGGAAAAAGGTAACGTTCTGTTTTTTAGTTTTGTAAACGAAGAATTTATTTCGAAAATGAACAAGAAATCTGCGAATGACAGCGTAAACCTTGTCTCGGAAATAGAAAAACAGCCTGATGTGATAATAGACGATGAAGATGGTGAAGATAAAGAAGATATAATCGATGAAGAGGATGTAACTCGATTGAAATTACCAAAGCAATCTTTATCAAAAGAAAAAGAGAAGACCGATAAAATATTAAAAGATGGAATATTTACTATAGATCCAACAAAAAAGCCTCCTGCTATTCTTCCGGAAGAAAATGAAGAAATATCTACCACAATAAAAAGTCAATTCATGGAGAATAAACGTAACAACTGGGTTGAAAATTTTATGAAAAATAATAACTACGATATTATTGATAACGAAGGAGGAGGAGACTGTTTTTTTGCAACAATTAGAGATGCTTATGATCAGATTGGTCAAAAGACTACGGTTGAAAAACTAAGGGCATTATTGGCAAAAGAGGCAACAGATGACGTGTATTTGCAGTATAGAACACTATATTTGAATTTTTTGGCAGAGTTGCAGTCAAAGGAAAGGGAAATGAAGGAAATCAAAAAGGTTAGCGCGGAATTAAAAAAACGCAATGAGAGAACAAAAGACAAGGAGGAAATAAAAAAAATAACCGCAGAAGCGAAGTCAATGATTGATAGATTTAATAAATTAAAGGAAGAAAAAGAAGATGTGAAAGAATTAATGGACGAATTCAAAGACATGGCAAACTTGGACACTTTTGAAAAATTTAAAGAGTATATTCAAACGCCAAATTATTGGGCGGATACGTGGGCCGTTTCAACGATAGAAAAGATATTGAATATCAAAGTAATTATTTTGTCAAATGAAGCTTATGATGCTGGCGATTTGGATTCGGTATTGCAATGTGGCCAATTAAACGATAACGATCTGGAAAAACAAGGCAATTTTACGCCGTCGTTTTATGTAGTTGTAAATTATTTGGGAAATCATTATACTCTTATTACTTATAAAAACAAGCGTATTTTCAAATTCCTGGAATTGCCATATGATATAAAATCCCTTGTCATTAATAAGTGCATGGAAAGAAATGCAGGTCCTTATTATTTAATTCAAGACTTTCGTAATCTCAAAAGCAGATTAGGTTTGTCTCCCGATGAGGGTTCTCATTCTACTGATGAGGATGAAGAAATACAGCATGATTTATATGATCCGGACACTGTGTTTATGGTCTATTCTAAATCTAACGCCGCACCAAAAGCAGGCAAAGGGTCTGGAGAAAAAATACCTGATGCGCGTTTAACGGAATTTAATGCGCTAAATAAAGATAAAATATGTAAGGATTGGCGTAAGAAATTAGATGATAGTTGGATTGCGCCATTTACTATTCAAGGACACAGATGGGCATCTGTAGAACATTATTGGTTGGGTTCTCAATATAAAAAGGGGTTTCCTGATTTTATGCTTCAGTTCTCATTAGACAGCGAAACTGACATTTCCAAAGACGTATCTCTCGCCAAGGTTGCAGCGGGAAAGAGCGGAAAACTAAAAGACAGAATACTAAGGCCTAAAACTGTGAAGACCGACATCGATTTCTTTGAAATCGGCCCCGATCAAAGAAGTGTTCAGGAACGCGAATTTGCACTTGACGCCAAGTTCTCTCAAAACATGGATCTTAAAAAGATATTGATGGAAACAAAGAATGCAAAATTGGTACACTTCATAAGAAGCGAGCCACCAATTATGGATGAACAACTTATGAAGTTGCGCGCTCGTTTTTCTGTTCAAAATAACGAGGCATAAAGTTTCTAAGGAGAACTTCATTTCTAAAAAATTGACAAACTTTTTTAGAAATAATAAATGGCAATAATAATCCCAACAGTCTTTTAATTTGTTAACATGGCTTCTACTTTCTTTGAAACTCAACCCCTTGTTATTGGTGAGAATGAATGGACCAGTCTCTATATCCCTGTCATTCCTCCTGATCTTGTTATTGTAAACACCGGTGTCGGCGTTCGGATCGATAACGAGAACACCATGAAGTGGTTCATAGAGCAGCGTCTTCAACTTGGCTCAGTTTCTCGTGTAGATTTCTACAAGAGAAAGTCCGAAGGAGGAGTTTTGTCTGCTTTCGTCCACTTCAATCATTGGTATCAGCAAAGCGCCCAATTGCGCGAAAACATAAACACTAAGGGCGAATTCCGTCTGGCTCTTGACGACATGCGCAGCATTCATAATGAGTACTCGCATCGCTTCATTACACTGAAGGAGAACAAAACGCCAATCCCAGCTGTCATCGAAGTTCCGAAAAACATCTCTCAGATCGTTCACGATAACAGCGTGATGGAGCAGCGCATCGCGGAGCTGGAGGCCAAGAACGCACAGCTTACGCAGCGTGTTTCTGAACTTGAAGAACAGCTCTATTCAGACATGCCAGATCTAATGGTCATTGAGAGTGACGACGACGAAGAACCAATGCAGATCAGCGAACTCGCATAAAAACAAAAAACATAAAAAATAAATAACAAAAAACAAACTATCGTTTGTTTCACGCAAAAGTGTGTTTTTTTTACTGTTCGAAGAGAGACATTCGCAATGTTCTCAATTCCATACTTTTACGATGACCGTTTTTATCAAACCATTGTTCGAAATGTTCAATTGTGTCAATAAACCCAGGTGCTTGATATTGCTGCCGAATTAGATCACAGTATCGGTCAATGTTATGTGAAGTAGAATTGAATTTTAACGAACGGTTATTATGTTTAACACACCATTCTATGAATAGATTAGGGTCAAACATCAGTATGCTTTTTAATACATAATAGGATAATATTTGCGTTTTTTCTTTATATCGCGTTTGTCTTACTTTATCCGCCACCAAACTTTTTTCATGCATCTGTGTGTAAGTTATGTTGAGATGATGAAGAACCTTTGCGCATTGAAACATTGAGAACATTTTTTCATAACGTAGCATTTGTGCCGTTTTATCTAACATTTTTTTTATGTTTTCTGATTTGTTCTCGATTTGTCTGGTTGAATAGTAAGAAATAAACATAACATTTAATATTTCGGCCCAGGTCTCGCAATATGTCTCGAACAGTCTTACGTCAGATTTTACTGGAAAAATACTTAAGATCTCGTTATTGGCAGCGGTAGGATCTTCGCTCGAAAAATCCAATCCCATACAATGGAACGTTTCATGAACAAGAACTTTGAACCACTCCTCTTCTCTAAATAAATTAATTTCAGTGTTTGTTTTACATGATGTAGTAAATGCAGTATTAGCATGCTCTTGATCAATAATGGATCCGTTCGCGGGAGGTAATATTTTGAGATAGTTTGTAAAATACAAATTAATATTCAGGGTTTGAGAACATTTTATAGAAGAAAAATGACAGGCAACAAATAGCCAGATAAAAATTCGTCTAATACAATTGGAATGAACGGACATTTTATTCTCATTTGGATAAACAATAGTTATTTTAAACGTTCGGCCTTGAATGTCAAACTGCGTTACTCTTATTATTTTGTCCATATTTTCAATATTGCGCTTAATTTTTATGGGTATGTGATCGAAATCAACAGATTTTGCGAATTGTGTATCCATATTGTTCTCTATTTTCGTAGAATGAAACGCAGCATCCCCCTTTTTAAATAATAAAAATAATGATGCTAAAAATGATAGGCTCGCATTTGAAAACCCAACTGCCTTACCTGCGCTCATTTTTTTCATAAAATGCATATCCAAAAAGCCCTTTAAATTTTTTGTATCTTCTTTCATTTAAATATCATAAGAAAATCGCCTGGAAAATTGAACCGGTCGCGATCTGTAGTTTGAAGGCAATCAAAACATCAAAAAATGGGCGTTAAAAAATTAAACCGGTTTCTAATGGACAATTGTAGCAAACGAGCTATCCATAAAATACATTTAAGTGAATTAACAAACAAAACGGTCACCATAGACACCAGTATTTATTTATATAAATTTATGGGCGAAAATGCGTTAATGGAAAATATGTATTTGTTTATATCCATACTCAATAAATATAACATAACACCTATATTTGTATTTGAAGGCAAACCGCCGCCCGAAAAGAAGGAACTATTGGCGCAGCGAAGGCAGGAAAAAAATGAAGCTAAAAAAAAATACATGGAGTGCGTGAACATCCTCGAGGCCGAAACGTCCGATGAAAAGAAAGAGGAGCTATTGTTCGAAATGGAAGGTTTGAAAAAACAATTTATTAAGATCAAAGACGATGATATATGTAAAGTAAAAAATTTGATGGATTGCTACGGAATAACGTATTATGATTCTCCCGGAGAAGCAGATATTTTATGTAGCTATTTGGTTAAAAAAAACAAGGCATGGGCCTGTTTAAGTGACGATATGGACATGTTCTTATATGGGTGTAACCGGGTAATACGGCATATCAGTTTACTAAATCACACTGCTGTTTATTATGACATGACAGAAATATTGAAGGATCTCGAGCTTGATGAAAAGACGTTTCGAGATATTATGGTTCTATCGGGAACGGACTATAATGTAAATTCAAATACTTGTTTGTTTCAGACAATAAGATGGTACTATGAATATAACAAATACGTGAACGGGGACGTAAAAAGTGAAAAAATGGAATTCAATGAATGGTTATTCAAGAATACAAAATACGTAGACAATTTGAATGGGCTAAAAAAAATAAATGATATGTTCGTTCTTGAAAATTATGATGTTTTGCGCGAATGGAGTGATTACGAATACGTCAGAAAAACGATAAACATAAAAGGACTTATTGAGGCGTTAACGCCATATGGATTTATATTTGTCTAGTAAATAGTATAAAAATATTACAAAAATAATTTACAAACAATGCGAATAAAAGTATATGATAATTTTTTACCGGAAGAATTATTCAGAAAATGTGACGAATATTCTATCAATTTGGATTTTTCTGAAGCAAATAAAACGGTTCGGTCGAACAGATCTTGGCAAAAAAGAATAGTGAAAGACAGCAATCCTGTTTTGATAGCAAACTTAAAAAAAAACGAGAAAATGTATCAAGAGATAAGCGATCATATTAAATCAAAATTAGGACACAATATAATAGCAATTATGTTTTATTATTGGACACCAGAAAGTCACATTCCATGGCACAATGATGGAGCGTATAAAGCTGGATTAACAATTTATTTAAACGAAAAATGGGATATAGATCATGGTGGTTTATTTATGCACAAAAATGCTGATGGAACTATATCGGCTATAGAGCCAGTTCGAAATAGACTTATTGAGCAAGTTGGCGGAATTCCGCATTCTGTTTGTCCAACAACCAAGGAGAGTAATATACGAAGAACTATTCAAATGTTCGCGGAGAACTAAAAATAATTTATTCGTATTATAAAACTATTACAAATAAATTAAATTAAACCCATGCACCAATAAACGCTATTATAAATAAGAACAGCATAATTGTGTATAATAACGCCGGCATCGTCTTTTGCCGGAGAAATAGTACCCAAATATCCGTTAAATCCCACGGTTCTACTATTAGTAATGGGGTTTTTATAAATACTAATAAATGGTATTCCGTTAGTCGTGGAAGCCAGAGTTAAGGCTTGTGGATTTATAGCAACGTTAGAAATAATATTCTGAGGCGTTAATGCGATATTTGGATTTACGTTTGTGGTTATTGGGTGTACTAAATTATAAGTAACATTCGCCAGTAGCGTTTCTGCGTAAACGTTTCTTCTTGTATAGGCGTATGGAATATTAGAATAAATAAAATTGGATAAAAGATTTTGCAGGAAATAGTTACCAAATATAACATTGCCGCCCGAAACAATATAGTTTTTAAGATTGGTTCCAAAATTTGGGTGATACTCTGTTTTAAAATCATCAACAGTATTGTCTTCTGTAAAAAGGATAACTACGGCGAAGTTTGTTATTAATAAATCGGATCCATCATATAAGTAAGGATTAAAATCTGCGTCGTAACTAATAAGAGTTTTTGTAAATATACGATCTTTCATTACAAATTGTTTTGGTAGAGGGGAAATTTCATTTTCATCAACAAATGTAAGCTCAGAAGCAAGCAACGAAACCTCGTTTGATGCGTTGTTATCGCCAATAATAAGTATTGCAGATCCAAGCGCGGGTCTTGATTTGATAATAGCTACTTGTTCTTCGAACCTTATAATATACGATTTTGATAATTTAACTGGCAAAATATGTCCAGATCCACGAAGTCTGGCTAACGATCTATAAGCTAGATTATTATCATTAACGGGAGTAAACGAAATGTTATTCCCTTCTGCGTTAACGCTTCCTGATCCTATTTGTGAAAATTTTTTTTTATCAATAACTGAAGACGCGTCGCGATTATTACCACCTAAATATTTTTTTTTTAACATGATCTTATTCGTTAACGAAGTTTCTGTCTTGTTTGTTTCTGTGTAATATTTTCTTCCCATCGCGAAACTACTTTCTCCGTCGGCTGTCTCGTTTTTTAAAGGCATTGCTTTTATTCCTGATAAAATGCGATTTTGTGTGTCCCTTATAGTGGGCGGAAATGATGTAAATTTAAACATATTTATATATACACTATAAATATATTTGTAATCTAATATCTTTCTAAGAAAGGATAAGGACAAATAAGACTTTTGGATATAAAAGTCCATATCGACCCTAAATAATCGATGCAATATAGCATCCTTTGAAATCTTGCTGTCCAGTGTGTGTTAAATTAATTCCTACATTTACGTAAATATTACCACCCATTTTTGTCCAACGGTGACAAAACATCCAATCTTCCGATAAATAGTGGCCGTCCTCGACGCCACAATCAAAAAGAGCATAAGCATGATCATTTTCTGTTCCAGACAAAAATCCGACATCATCTACATATTTTGTATCAGGATAAGCCTTTGCCATGTTCTCAATAACGCTTCGTTTAAACATCATAAACCCTGTGGCCAAATGTCTAACTTTCGCTAAATTGGAATCGATAGACAATATGTTGTTTAAATAGTTAATATTGTATTTCAATAAATTGTTTTGAATGATGTCTTCATCACTGATAACGTTTTTAAATTGCGAATTATTTTTGCTTTCAATCCAAGTATCAACTACGTTCTTTTCTTTTGTGAGCTTCTCCCAAAAGTAATGCTTTAATGGGTATACTCCTCCAACAAGACACTTGTCTGATAACATTAACTTTAAGATATCAATTGGGTCCCATGTTATGTCGGCGTCTATAAAGAGAATATGTGTGGTTTCTGGATCATTCATTGCCTTTGCTACTAAATTGTTTCTTGCTCTGGAAACTAAACTATCGTTTCTACAAAATTCTACACAAAGACGAATGCCGACGCTTCTAAATAAATCTTTTGTTAACATTAAACATTGTACGTAATTTACATAACACATGCTTCCGTAGCATGGGGTTAAAATATAAAGTTTTGGGCTTTTTGTTTTAACATAGTTTACGATCTTATCTTCGAATGTTTCGGGTTTAATGGTCGCGTTTTCCATTATTGTATTAATTACATAAAGTTTTTATGTAGTTTTTACACATTGTAATTAGCTTTTGAATTTTTAATAATATGTGTTTGAAAAAAACATATTATTTATGTTTCGGTGGGTTTTTTATTTTTTAATTGGTTTATGGGAATTATTTAAGCAGTGGCGACTGGCTCAGCCTTGATGAAGTGGTGCTTCATGAAACGCTGAAGATTGAAGTAGGTGAGCTCATCATCCTTGGTAATCTTGAGCAGCTTTGAAAGCTTGTCATCAGGGTTAATCTTGCGGCCGTTGGCGGCATCCTGGAGCTTGTTGGCACGGATGTAGGAGTTGATCTCCTTGCTCACTGCGGTGCGTGCCATCTCGGTGCCAACAGTCTTGCCAAGGAATGCGGCAAGCTCGTCACTGATGCGGGTAGGCTTAACAAAGCCAGATGGCTGGCGGTTGCTGGTGCCACGGCGACGCTTGGTGGATGCCTTTTGGGCACTCTTCAACTCACGAGCAACAGTCTTCTCTAGGGTCTTGAAATCGTTCTTGACAGCAGAGAAAAGACCAACAAGCTGTTGGAGCTTGGCGCCAAACTCAGTAAGCTTAGTGGAAAGAGGAGGCACCTCCTCCTTGGCTACCTCAACGGCAGGGGAAGTCTCGACAACAGGAGCGGCCTCAACGGCGGCCTTGACCTTCTTGGCACGAGGGGCCTTAGCTGCGACGGCAGGGGCGGGAGCGGATGATGCAACAGGAGCGGCGAGCTTTTCAGCGGAAGTCTTCGATGTTCTAACCATGTTCTAGTTATATACATTTACTAGCGTGTTCTTTTTAAGTGTTTTGTCGTAAATATATTTATTTGTTTTAATTCGGCGCTTCATTACTCCTAAGGTTTTTCAAAACAAATAAAAAAAACGCAAAACATCAATATGCGATTGATTCGTATAACCACATCATTGAATTTCTTGCTGGAAACGACACCACAGTTAATGCTGACAAAACATGTAGGGCTGCTATTTTGCGATGATCATCGTCTATTCCTGAATAAATCAGATTTTCCATTATAGTTACACATGTCAATTGTATTGTTTCCGTGGGAGTTTCGGTGTCATAGATAGAATTGGTTAAAAAATTGGTGAAAGGATCAAAAAGCGGGCATATTTTTAATTTTACATCTTGAGACAGATTTGCTCTATAGCTCCAGATGTCATGCAAACATCTAAAAAATCGCATGCAGTCTCTGCGATCTAAATTAGAGAACCAAGAACTTTGAGTATAATTACCCAGATGGTCTATTTCCATAAACACTTCTTGTATTCGTTGATTTAATGGTTTCATTCTACACTCAACAATTCTATTGTATTTTTCGCGATCTCTTTCGTTCATGGTAACATTATTATATAATCGTGGATGGAAATAGTTGACGTTTACGCCCATATTTAATGTTGTAATTAGAGTGGCTGTAATGGGAACTGGTTGATTACGTTGAATATTTAAAACATTTTGTGGTTTTTTGTCTGTTACTAATCGAATACGAGATAGTTCGTCCGCGTATTCAGCAGAGATAATTCTAGTGATATTATTCAATGCAATAATTTCGTTTATTATTTTCTTCGAAAGTTTTTCTCGGTTGTATGGGTTATCAATTTTGCCTTGATTTTTAATAAGTTGAACAAGCGAGGTAATATTAAACCCATATACGAAATCCTTTTCGTCTTTATAGCTATAAAATAGCTGAAATGGAATTTCATCTAACGGCTCAAGTGTTATAAAATCACTGCCGTTTACGCATATTGATCTATTCTTGTGACAGTCCCCTCTTAATTTGAATGAATAACGCACTAACCAACCTCTAAATGTTTTTTGTATAACAATCGACGATATTGTTTTATTAAAATGGTGTTTAATTCTATTAATAAGAACGTCTTTATTTCCGGTTCTCGGCAAATTGTATTGCTTTACTATCGTTTTCAATTCTGGAAGTTTGTATTTTTTCAAGTCTGTTTTTTTTGCACAATAGTCTTTAATGGTTAATATATACTCGAAGTTGTCTTTTATGATAGGAGAACTTTTCACGAACTTATTAGTGTTATTATGAAGTTCTCTCATGGGTTTTGAAAAGGTAACCATTACTATATATCTACATTAAAACGTAAATGTTTAATATATTTATAGCAAAAGTATATTGAAGTTTGTAGGAGAACTTCTTTTTGTTAAACCACCTGCAAAATGGTGAGACTTTTTACTACTTTTGTGATTTATACTTTAAAAAATTGACTTAGAAAATTGACTATATACTAAGTATAACTATTACTGCATATCAGATATTATGTCGAACTCAGCTGCTTCTATCGTTGTTACTGTTGATGAATGGGATCCCATGGACATTGCTTTCGGAATTCCCAAGGTGAATGATCGTGGTGGAAAGGCCATCTCGATGACTAGACCCAAGGTTAAGCGCGCTCTTCACGTTTCTACTCCCGAGATGACCACATGGGGAATTTCGGATTGGACTGACGAAAAGACCGGCGAATCCAACGGCGCGTTCAAGATGTCTCTCAGTTTCCCAAGTGCGGAGTACAAGAGAAAGGAGACGGATGATTTCCTTACCAAGCTTATTGCGTTTGAGAACTTTGCCATCGACAAGGCAGTCGAGAATAGTGAGCTTTGGTTTGGCGAGGAGCTGCCTCGTGATGTCGTGAAGCATTCCTTCTTCCCCTTCCTCAAGTATTCGAAGGACAAGGTCACCAAGAAGATCGATCCGAGCAAGGGTCCTACCATTTCTCCCAAGGTCACTTGTTACAGCGACAAGTGGGGCATTGAGATTTACGATGCCAATCGCAAGATGCTTTTCAACCCCAATGAGGCTTCGATGTTGACGCCCATGGATTTCGTCCCCAAGAAGAGTAAGGTTGCTTGTCTGCTTCAGTGCGGCGGCATCTGGATCGGCGGAAAGGGTTGGGGAGTTACTTGGAAGGTCAACCAGTGCGTGGTCAAGCCTAGTCAGGTGATCAGCGTGTTTGGTGAGTGCCGCATTCCAGATGAGGTTTGCAAGTCGATCAACAACCAGGATACGAAGGCTTCCGACGCAGCCGAGGAGGATGACGATGAGGTTCCTCCTCCTCCTGCGCCTTCGACGCATGTTGATGACAGTGACGACGAAGCAGAGACAGCGCCAGTCGTTGCGGCCCCTGTGAAGAAGGTTGTGAAGAAGGCTGCTCCTGCGCCAGTTGCTGAGGTTGCCGAGCCAGAGCCAGAGGTAGTTGCCGAAGCCCCGAAGAAGAAGGTTGTGAAGAAGAAGGTATAAAACAAAACATAAAAATAACATGAAAACCTGAACATAAAAATAACATGAAAATTAGCATAAAAATCGTAGCGTAAGTTTTTTTTTGTAATTTTATTTCATTTTGTAATATAAGATAAAATGAAATACTTATATATCTTAATCTGTTTTATGATCGCGAAATTCTGTTCTCGAAACGGCGGTGGAATAAACGGACTGAGGTTTATTAAAAACATCAGAACAGGAACGATTTATGATAGTAGAAACAAGTATGTTTTTTTGAAGGATAACGAATTTATGCGAAATAAGAATATAATATCTATATCGCCGGGCGGATATAAAGGAATTTATGTATTGGGTATTTGTAATTACATAAAGGATAATTTTAATTTAGAAAACTATGTTTTTTCCGGAGCCTCTGCCGGAGCATGGAATTCATTAATGTTATGTTATAAAGAAGACGTAAATAAAATCAAGACCGACGTATTGGATTATAGTTTGCAAAATACAAAATCGGCATTCGATATCGAGAACATGATAAAGGAACGGCTTTTGTTATATACTAAAACCGAAGATTACGATTTACAAAAGCTTTTTATCGGAACAACGAGTTTGTCAGGCTTTAAATCAAACACGATTGTTTTCTATGATTTCAATAATCTAGAAGACGCGATAAACTGTTGCATTGCTAGTTCTCACATACCTTTTGTAACCGGAGGATTAACGAATAAGTATAAAAATACGTATACGTTTGATGGTGGTTTCAGTAAATATCCTTATTTGGATATTTATAAGCCGATAATTCACATTACGCCGAGCATGTGGAAAAACAAAAAGAAACCGTCGATATTTACAAATATTCATGAACATACCACTTTGTTCTCGAAACATCGCTTTGATTTTATGGAACTATATCAATCAGGATATGAAGACGCAAAAAACAATCGTGAGTATCTAAAGTACTATTTGGGGGATCCAGAAGAAATCTGATTATTCCACTGTTACCACTTTGGCTAGGTTTCTAGGGAAATCGGGATTGAACCCATTTTCAATCGCAACATAATAACTCAACAATTGAACATAGACGTTACCAAGCAAACCGCCAAATGTTGAGTTTTTTTCGGTAACCAACTCGCCGTTTACATCTGATATTTTAATAATCGTGGCGTCTCTGGCCGAGATTTCTTGATAGGCGTTTCTGTTTTTCTCTCTGTTTTCTTCTTCAAAATCGAATAGAATTACAGGTAGGTTTTTTTCAATCAACGCAAATGCGCCGTGTTTCAATGCCGATGATGAATATCCTTCTGCATGTATATATGTTACTTCCTTTATCTTTAAAGCCGCTTCCTTCGCGATTGCCTCTTCTTTTCCTTTTCCAAGAACAAAAAGAGATCGAGCATCCTTTAAAGTTGCGACCAAACCTTTTACGTTATCGGCATTATCTAATACGTTTTGTATTTGAAACGGAAGATTACGCAGATCCGTTATTATTTTTTTTCTTTTTTCAATGCAAGTAGCTTTGCATTGTGAAAACCAAATAGCCACCATGCTTAACACAACGCATTGATTAGTAAATGATTTTGTAGACGCTACAGCAACTTCTCTTCCCGCGTTAAGATAAATACCACAATCCGATTCCCTCGCGATTAAAGAATCAATGACATTTACTATGCCTATTGTTATTAAATCATAATCTTTTGCTATCTGAATGCATCTATGTAGATCTTTTGTTTCGCCCGACTGAGATAACAGTATTACTCCCGTGTTACCTAGTTTTGGTATATCCTTTACTTGAAATTCCGCGCCATCATAAACAACAACCGTATGGAAAATATCTAACGTTTTGAAAATGTCAAGCGACCATAAGCCAGCGTGATAAGAGGTTCCGCAACCCAAAACAATGAGATGATTTATTTCCAATAACCGCGATTTGTACGTATCGAGACCGCCTAATTTCACATTGGTGTTATTATCAATACGACCGCCGTTATTCATTGCTCGGGTTACGCTTTCTGGCTGCTCCATAATTTCTTTTATCAACCAATGGCGATAGTTAGTGGGTTTCAGTTCAATGGGAATATTGATCTTTTCTTTTATAGAATAACGTTGTATGTTTTTGTTGTATTTAATTGTTCTTTCTTCCTTTGCAATTTCTATGAGATCATGATTATCAATAACAATGTATTTCTTTATAAAATTAGCAAATGCTATTTGTTCTGATACAATCATTACATATTCTTCTTCCATTCCTAACAACAAAGGAGAACCGTTTCGTGTTATCCAGATTTTATTGGGGTAATCTTTATGTATTATTACCAAGGCCCATGTTCCTGACAATTCTTCGAGCGCCTTTTTAATAGCCCTTTCTATGGGCTCGTTATTGTCCAAATAAGAACCTATTAAAACGGCTATAATTTCGGTATCTGTCTGTGATCTAAAAAAGTACCCTTTATCAATTAATCTACTCTTAATTTCGTCGAAGTTCTCAATAATTCCGTTATGAACAATCGCAACGCGATCTTTATTATCGTGATGCGGGTGCGCGTTTGTGTCTGTTTTTCCGCCATGCGTCGCCCATCTTGTGTGTCCAATAGCACAATTTGAATTATATTCTTTGTTCATTGTGCTTTGTTCTAATTTATCTAAGGAATCGAACGTGAACGTTGACGCAAATTTAACGGTATTTAATTCAGAATTTTGCACGCAAGATATCCCAACAGAATCGTAACCCCGGTTTTGAAGTAATTTCAATCCCGAAAATATATATTGCATAAATGCGTCATTACCTAAATATCCAACTATCCCGCACATATAATTTGTATAAGGATACAAGTTATATTATCTACATTAACGCTTTTATTTTGTTTCAATAGTAATATTCAAAACAATGTCAGATTTTCTGGATACGTCATAAACATCGACCGTGTTTATTCGCGATATTCCCTTTTTGTCTAAAACAATCTTCTGATTGCGCGTTACCTTGAGCTGGCAACTTTCAAATGCAAAATTGGCTTTACCTAATGAAAAGTAGATATGTTCATTCTCTAATAAATCCTTAATTTTTAATGACAAATTTACATGCAAATTATTGTTCTCGTCAATAGATACATTGTCTGGCAAAACCGGAAAGCATTTAACATATACATCGTTTCCTGAATTGTCGTATACCAGTTCGTGGTGCCATAGGGGTACCAAATAGGAGAAGTCATCCACCTTAAGCTTATAAATGTTGTCATCGAATAGATCGTCCAGCTTGGGATTTAATATGATACATTCGTCGTTTTCCATTTTCTTCTTGGCAATGTTCTCAATCTTATCAAAAAACTCCGATGAAAAGTGAAAGGCCTCTTTATAGCTTTTTAATATTTCGGCGATCTTTATGAGTAGTTTCTTATCTATTTTTTCAAGAGTTTCTAGTGCCTTACTCTCGCACATGGTTGATATTTTTTGAATAATGATAAAAAAGATGGATCCATTATTTTCTTTCTTCGTAATGTTTTTAAGAAAGGAATACAATATCCAACGGTATCCTGTAAGATTTTCGACATTTTGAGAACTCTCGTTGAACTCAAAATAGTCGTCATCACATTCTGAAAACTCGTCGTCTTCTTCGTCGCTTTCGATAAAGTCGAGATGTTTTAAAAGATATTGATAAGCCTGATGAATTTCCTGAAATCTACTTGACGCGTCAGACGATTTGTTTTTGTCAGGATGATACATAAGAGCTTTTAATTTATATTGACGCTTTATTGCTTCTATTTTGATGTAAGCGTCAGAATTTAAATCCAATGTTTTACATGCTGTTTTATAATTCATTATAATTGTGTACCTTATTTATGATATAAAACATAATACTCTCTAAATGGTATATCGGTCTATAATTATTGTTGTAGTACTTCAAAAATAAAAATGTCCTTTTGAGAACATCACTGGCTACATTTTTTTGTAAATGGTTGTGTTTTATCAAATCTTTTATAATATACCAAATGCAATCTGTCACGTCTAGGTTATAAGTTAAAATATCGTATAAAACGTCACGGAAATTAGCAAATTCTATTCTATTTTTATTCACAATTATCTCTACAATATTGTCGCAAATCATATTGAATACGTCCTTTGGAAGTTCTTCTGCATCACTAATTAACGGAAACGATCTTATCTCCTTTGTGTTTATTATTCCTTCTTCACTAATTTCGTTAAATATAGACGTTGTTTTGGCGAAGTTTTCTGGATTAGCCTGATTGGATTTATGAAATGCTATCCCCCTAATGAAAGTTTCCGCTTTTGTTTCATTTTCGGCTGATGTTTGAACGACATGCGTATTTGAGAACAATATCATTTTAGAATAAAATTCGGCACACGGTCGCTTAATGTTAATAATTTGAGAACAATTCAATATCTGTTCTGGCAAGAAACTTATGTGTTCTGTAATAATAATAAATTTAATTTTAATATTGGATTCTGCGTAATTGTATTGTTGTATATAACTATAGAATATCTCCAATAATTCAGTATGGATTAAATGAAAGTTTTTACATATAATGATACCCGTTTTATCTTGTTTTACTGATATTATGTCTACAATTTGAAAAAATACTTCATGCCATAGCAATTTTGAATTGCAACCAAGCAACGACATATCAATCTCGTAATGGATATCGCTAATTCGATAAATATACTGTTGTTTTTCAGTATTTGCTGTTATTTTTTTATCGTATTTTAATTCACTAGGACTGTATTTTTTCAACAGCGCCAACACTTGTGAATATTTTCCCGTTCCGCTTGGTCCATATACTATTAAATTTTTTAATTGAGATAGCTTTTGAGGAAACCGATCAAAGGTTCTCTTTAATTCTGGATGTATATTGTATTTTTCAACCGAATGTATGTAATCTTCATAATGGGTTTCGTAGAATTTCATTTTAGTATGAATAGAACATAATTTTTATTTTTATACGTATTGCATAATAACATATAATTCATAAAAAAAACTGAGTGTTCATGTTAATTTCAAATAAACATGAAGAGAACCGACTTTATAAAAATTAATATCAAATTATATGTTGTTTGTAAAGCATAAAATCGTTGCTCATTTTAACCCCATAAGACGAAATGCCTATAATCGTGGCTTCTATCAATCCAATTATCGCCATAACATAAATAGGAGAAAACATGACATGATAAGGATCTTTATTCAGATAATCGTTTTTGTAAATAGTAAATGACAACAAAAGGATAATTAAACTTACGTTTGTTATAAAGAGAATTTTATAGTTATTTATCATAGCTATTATATCGTTGTTAAACGGCATGGGAATGTTTTGCTTAGCATATTTTTCGTCAAAAAATTTATAGATAGAAATAAAAAATGTTAATGACACCAGACCCAATACCATGCCAACGAAGATAGTTAACCATATTGATTTTGTTAAATAACTCATTAATGCAAACTTATAAGTGCTCATCATCTGAATAACAAACAAAGTAAATATTCCTTGAAAAACGCTTAATAAAATGAACGATGTAATTTCATATTTTTTTTGAAATAGATACACAAAAACGATGATATACAGCGTTAAAAACCCAACTATATTTAAATATTTTATCGAATTTGGCGTTTCCATTTATATATTTTTGATATTTTATTTATTGATATGATTGTCATGTATCCAATCGATGAGAGTTTTTTCATCACATGCTAAAAATCCTTCAGGAAACTTTTTTATGCTATAGAATGCCGGTTTGTCCATATCGGGTGTTTTATAAAACGCGTATGGCCCAAATCTGCCCTTGCGAATGCTAAGATCGGGGTTCAATATTCGGAGAACATTGATACCCTTTGATTTTATATCAGATCCGAGATAAGCAACCACGTCTTCTAACGTTATCTGATCGAGTGGCTTTTTCAGGTTCTTAATACTTTCGCGCTTCTCTCCCCATTCTACATAAGGACCAAACTTGCCGTTTTTAATGAACATATCGAAACCTTCATATTGTCCTAGATTGTTGTTCTTTATTTCATAGAGTTCATCCGCAGTATAACCACCAGCCCTTAGTTTTTCTAAATCTATCTTCAGATCCTTTTTCACGGGTTTATATTCGAACGTCCCATCTTCTAATTTGCGCCGGACAACCGGGCCATACCTCTCGAACACAAATTCTTTACCGTCGTCCAAGGCAAACACCTGTTTTTCTAGCTTGGCAATAGGTTTGGATAGCTCCTTTATTTCATTATAACATTGTTTGCATATGGCGGCCCAATCTGCTTCTCTTCCATCCGAAACGAAGTCCAGTTTATCCTCCATGGCCTTTGTGTAATGATAGGCAAATAGTTCCTGAAAATGTTGTACTAAAAATTCGATCGTCATGAGACCCGTGTTCTGAAGCACTAATTTGTTTTTTTCATTACCAAAAACCTTCTCTCGTTCTACGATTTCAAGAACATTTCCTGTTAACCTAAAGTCCTTGGATTTGGTTTTCTCGCCTTCGAGGTCCATGCGTTTTACATATCCACGGTCTTGAATTGTATCCACGATTGTCGCGAAGGTGGACGGTCGCCCAATACCTAAGTCTTCGAGCTTGGTAATTAGGCTTGCCTCAGTATAATGCTGGTGTTTGTTTCTTACTGTGAATGAACTGGTTACCGAATTGTGTGTAAATGGCTTCTTGGATTGTTCTAAGGATTGGAAGTAAAACAAAAGAGAACCCGGATCGTTTTGATTTTCTGTGCCTACGTCTCCGTTATCTTGTGATTTTTCATTTACTTTTTTCCAACCCAAAAAGATGGGGATTTCGACCGTGTATCCATAGGTTTTATCCATAGGCGCAGTTATTTTTATTGGTGTGCATTTATACACCGCATCGGACATGCAACTCTCTACGGAATTTCTCCAGATCAATTTGTACATGGTAGACAAGCGACTGTTCTCGCTTTTGATGAATTTTGTTTCCAAGTGAGTTACTCGAATGGCCTCATGAGGATTGTTCGCATCTTTGTTTGCGATGGTTTCTAGGTTCCCCAAGTATTCTGATTTTTTGTATTCACTTATGATGTGCTTTTTTGCTTGTTCCAAATACACCGGCGCGTATTTTGTGCTTTCGGTTCTCATGTATGTGATGTGACCGTCTTGATATAATTGTTGGCATAGGCTCATTGTTTCTTTGGGAGAAATATGAAGAGTGTTACTGGCCGTCTGAAGAAGTTTTGATGTATTGAACGGTCGAGGAGGCGATCTTTTTACTTCCTTTTGAGAACTTGTGGAGAGAGAATAAGAGAAACCCTTGGATTTATTCATAAACGTTTCTGCTTCTTCTGTGTTCTCGAATTCATGATTGAGATCGAACGAAATGTTTTTTGAAAAGAAAAGCCCAACCGTTTTATATTTCATCTCCTTCTCACGCCTTTCCTTTTCATTATCATAGATCAATCGAAGCGCAGGTGTTTGGCATCTTCCTGCGGAAAGAGAATTATTCTTGTCTTGAAACAAATACCTCCAAAGAAAAGGAGAAATCTTATATCCGACAATCATGTCGAGAACCTGGCGCGCGTGTTGCGCATGAACTAAGTTCATGTTGATAATGGTTGGCGTTCGAACTGCTTCTACGATTGCGTTTTTTGTCACTTCATGGAAAATAATACGTTTCGTTGTTTCGACGGGCAAATCAAAGACTTTACAAATATGCCAGGCGATCGCCTCGCCTTCGCGGTCATCATCGGATGCCAAAATAATATTGGATTTGGGAAAGTGATTTATCACGGTTCGCATGAATTCTACGTGACCCTTCTTTTCGTCAATAATGCTGAACGTTGGCTCAAACGTGGATTTGGTATCAATGGATTTCAACCCCTCGATCGTTCGAATATGACCTTTCGACGCTATGCAACAATAGTCTGACCCCAAGAAACTCTCTATTTTTGAGCATTTGGAGGGGGATTCCACAATTACTAAAAAGGTAGCGGATGTATTTACGCGATCGGTCTTTGGCGCGCTTTTTGTGTAGGCCTTTTTCTTGTAAAATTTGGGCGGCATCAAATTTTATATATGCAGTTCCAGTATATATAAAATTGTTTTTATTTCATTTTTCTTATTGATAATACGGTTTCAAGTTTTTCCGCGACGGTTTTTATTGGATAGTATCGATTGAATAGAAACAACAGAAGTAAAATAAGGAGGGAGTAGATAATATCGTTCCATGATAATTCTTTACCGAACAACCGAATGACTTTGAAATTCAGAGCTTCTAATATTTCGTTACCTGATGGATAAATAGATTTGATGCGATTGTTCGAGTTATTGTCGTCGTCCCATGTTTGTCTGAANAGTTTTTTGGGACTATTATATACGTTTATTCCGTAAAAATATAGATCACTGTCATANTGCCAATATATTTTGTTATCTAATATATGTTTNGCGCCCTTTTTATTTATAATTAAACTTGTCGTAAGGGATGAATAATGGCTATGATAATTTTTTGCAATATACTCATTATGTTGAGGCCACATGGAAACCCCCCAATCGAGTTTTATCACGTCCCAATTTTCTGGCGCGTTTTTAATACTTTCTTCTGTCTTTTTTATAAAATCTACATCAACTGGTTCAGCATCGTCTTCCAACAACAATAAATATTCTTTTTTAGATGTCTCTAAAAAAGTTTTTAACGCTAATCTNTGGCTAAGTGCGCACCCAATAACCGATTTTGGACATAGATATTTACACGTAAAATAAACAGCGTCGTCGTTAGAATAGTNATAGTCATTTCCATATATTCCTTGAATTCGTGTAAATTTATTCTCTCCCAAACGAGCTTTCATTTTNTCCAATCGCTCATGATCTTTGTCTAAATTTATAACATAAATATCAAATAGATCGTTTTCTTGCATTGTATCTATAATAAGCGTAGAAATAGAATTTCGCCACAGAAAAATTGATTACCGACCAACCGAATTAAACATAATACAATGTTTAATCAAAATGAAACAGATCAAAGTGCTGGTGTCGGATAGTAAATATACGTCATGGGAGTTTCTTTGTAATGAGACAAACGCCGAAATACATCTTGATGACTATCCAGCACTTAAAACTCTCAATCCCGTGGATCATAAAATGTTTAGCCGCGATGTTTTTACACTCGAAAATGGCGCGGTTAACATGATTAAATCCTATATTCGAACTTATCCGAACATAGCGGGAGTATTAATGTTGGAAAATAACAAGACGTTTGGTCGGACCACAAACAAGAAGAGACTGTTGTATAAATGTATTCCCGATGACAAAAGAATTCCGGCGTTCCTTGTTCCGTATGATGTAAAGATAGGTTTTTCAAAGGTGCATAAGAATAAGTTTGTGATATTTAAGTTTGATCATTGGAATGAAAAACACCCCCATGGAATTTTGGTTGAAACGCTTGGATCAGTAGACGATCTCGACGTGTTTTACGAATTCCAATTGTATTGTAAAAGCCTGCATGTTTCTTTAACCGATTTCACGAACAAAGCTCGTAATCAATTGAACAAACAGAGCGCAGACGAGTATGTAAAACAGATATTTGAGAATGCGGAGTATCAGATCGAGGATAGACGAGATGAATATATATTTACAATTGACCCGCCAACAAGCACGGATTTTGATGATGGTTACGGAATTCGACAACTAGAAAATGGCGACTTTTGCGTAAGTATATACATAGCCAATGTTTATTTCTGGTTGGAAACTCTTGGGTTATGGAGTTCATTTAGCAAGCGTGTTGCGACGATTTATTTACCGGATCGGCGACGGCCCATGTTACCCACTATTTTGTCGGACACGTTATGTAGTCTTCAGGAAAACCAACCTCGGTTTGCTTTGGCCATGGATTTTATAATAGATGCAAAAGGGAACGCAAAAGGCGATATTGTATATAAAAATGCGTTAATTCGCGTTAAAAAGAATTATAGATATGAAGATCCTTATATGCTAGAAAAGGACAATTCTTATAGAACCATTCTTGCTGTTTCTAATTTGATGGACAAAACCGTAAAAAATAGCCACGATGTCGTTGCGCATTGGATGGTTTTTATGAACATGCACACCGGAGAGAAATTATTAAATGAAAAATCGGGAATTTTCAGGTCGGTTAATTTTATAAATCCAATGCTAAAACGGAACATTAACCCTTCTTTGGATGAAGATGTCATTCGGATAATTCAGTCCTGGAACAACACGGTTGGACAATATGTCGCGTATGAGGAAAATGTGAATACTAGCCACGATCTATTGAAGATGAAATCTTATATTCACATCACAAGCCCAATTCGTAGGTTGGTGGATTTACTTAATCAAATTGTTTTGTTTGATCGTTTAAAACTGGTTAAAAGTATCAGCGCGGAAGCAAATACATTTCTTTCGACTTGGATTAGTGAATTAGATTACGTGAATACATCTATGAGATCTATTCGTAAAGTTCAAACGGATTGTGCGCTATTAGATAAATGCTTTAATGATCCTATCATCATGGAACGTGAATATTCAGGCGTTATATTCGACAAATTGGCCCGAACTGACGGGACAATGAATTACATGGTTTATTTGAAGGAGTTGAAAATGCTATCTCGTGTTAGTAGCACTTGCGTAAACATGGAAAATTATTCCGAGGGGACGTTTCGCATTTACTTATTTGAGGATGAAGACAAAACAAAGAAGAAAATCAAGCTACAGATCATAAACAATGAAAAAATTGACTAGAAAAATATTAGACAAAAGACTTTATACTTTTCAACAATGAGATATAATACAATTCTACTGTTATTTGCGTTTAAGATTACAGGCGTTTTTATGATAGGAAACATGAAACGTAACGCGAACAAGCCTATTGTTGTCAAGCCAACTAATAACTTCCGCGTTTTGAAATTTCCCTTGCCGAAAATGGATACTTGGGACGACGGAGAGGTTCCGTGGGATCTTAGGAATGATAATTTTACAAACGTCTCTCTCATTCCAATGCCAAAATCTCCAGTTCTACCAAGCGCTGCGTTATATACATTAGTTTACGAAATGTAATAAAAATAAAAATATAATAAAAATAACATGTACAATTCGAATGGCGGAGCAATATCATCACCTTTTTTTGTTAACAATGAACGTTGCATTTTTTGTTTGAGCCGTTTTTCAGATGTATCTAATTTTCTTATATACGACGGATCGATTTTCGAGATAAATAAAACCCATTATAAATTAAACTGTCAATGTAATCCTTCTTGCCACAAGAGTTGCATTTCAACATGGATTATCAACAAAAGGTGTCCTGTTTGTTCTGAAGAAGTTGATCAAATAGAGATGCCTACGTGTAATGAATATTATAAAGAACAGCTTATTAAAACGTGTTACTATTTATTTCTGTTTTTTTTATTAGGAAGCGTTGTTGCGTTGTGTGTTATGATTTATTTATACGTAAAGAAGGGCACGTGAAAAAAGCCAGATCATTCTGGCTTTTCTCTTGGGTTCTCTTGGTATTGTTCTTTATCTATTTACACAGAAACGTCGGGATCTCTTGTGTCTTCCAGCGACATCTCACGCTTTTCGCGCTGCTCATTGTCAATGTCTTCGCAAACAGTGTCAAAGTCCTTCGCTAGCTTGTTGAGGTAGGTGTCCGTGTACTTTTCGTCGCGTCTTCTCGTGCGCCCAGTGAACAGAATAACAATGTCCGTCATTGTGTACTCCATCTTGATAAGTCTTTCCGTGATCAAGTCACCATGACCGTCCTCCTCAAGCTCATCATCGTCATCGTCGTCGCTGTCGTTGTCAACGTAATCTTCATCATCGCTGTCATCTTCGTCTTCTTTGACTTCCATAAGAACCGCTCGGCAGCAGGGGCAAGTGTTACTTCTCGCTAAGCACTGGCTCATGCATGTGAAACAGAACGCATGACCACAGGGGGTAACGCAGTTGTTCTTCGCACCGATCTCCTCGAAACAAACACAGCACTCCAGGGAAGCCTCGGCATCGATTGCTTTCTGAAACTCAGTCATTGTTCTTATATTATTATTACACTTTGTTGTTGGGGGTTGTTGAAATTAATTGTTTGTGAAAAAGTTTTTCAATTTTTCGAATTTCGAGAACTTCTCGTTATAAAAAAAATATATGTACATTCTTATTATATTTTTGTCTTTTAAATGTCTTCAATATCTACATCTTCTTCCGTTTTCATTTCAAACGCGGAAACATCGTTTAACATCTGGTGTAAATCTTCATCGGTCTCTGTTGTGAAAACTAGATTGTCATTAAGATCACCGCTTTGAGCAGCGATGGGGGTTCCGCTAAGTTTTAGTTTCATGATGTTAGAAACGTTTATATGAGGAATTGTTTTTAATTGTTCAATTTGATTGTCGTCGTATATGCACAGTATGTCACAATTTTTTATAGGGTTTTCCCATTCGCGCAGTCCAACCATAACGACAGAATATCGCAAAATCATGTTGCTTCTTTTTTGACGCCCTCGAAACTTATTACGAATATGTCCGATGAGTTTGGTATCATCATTTAAATGAATTTCACACATTCCATTTCCGTACATGTTAGTTACGCAAGCAAGTTTCTCCAATTCGCACGAAGGAAGTCTTAGTCTTTCCTCTCGAGCGCTATTTGACGTAACAGCTTTTCTTGCCAATCCCTTGGCGCCTTTACCTCCCTTTTCGTTTCTCACCATTTTAGATAAAGTGTTAGATTGTTAAATTATTATGCCTTAGTTTAGGTGTTCTGTTATAGTCAATTTTTTATATTCATGCTATAATCAATTTTTTGAATTGAGATGAGTTTGATATGAAAAAAATAGTTATAGATTTATATATAAACTATTAAATGATAAGTAATGATTATGTTGAATATGTTTTTGATTTACAAGAAATAGATGGCGAGAATATATTGGAAATATTCAAACATAGATTTGGCACTGTTGTATCACAGTTACATTTAAATTATGAGATCACACAACTAGAAGATATTCAAGAGGAAGACGATTTCGAAGAAAAAATAAAAGGCGGAGCAACTGATGGGTCAACACTCCCGTCCTCTACATTTCCGTATAATACATTTGAAAGCTTTATGGATCAAATAACCCAATTAAACGGGAGCGTTAGTTCAGAGCGAAGCAAAATATTCAATAGTTTGTTTAGATATGATCGGCGCAGATTAAGCAAATCAATATTAGAACCAAAAAGCTTTATTGAAACAAATACAAAATTTTTGTCGAGTGTTTTTCCAAAAGAAAAAACAGATAACGAAAGTAACGCAAACACAACCGAAAAAGATATGACGTCCAGCTCGGATACATTTAAAGATACGCTATTGCCTGATACTCTAGAAGCGGATGAACAAAAAAAAGAAGATACCGAAGAACCGAGTTTGGCCGAATTAATAAGCATAGAAACGCCTGTGATAAAGGAAGACAAGGAAGAAGACGCAAATAATGAGCCTTCGGATAAAGATCAAAAACAAGAGAGCATGGTTTCTAAAGGCATGACTTATTTGACTTCTGTATTTTCCGCACCGAAGGTTGAAGAACATAAGGAGGATCAACAAAAAGTTATAGAAAAAGAAGAAAGTGTGAAAATACCAGAGGAGGCAGATCCGGCTCAGCGAAAAGAGGGTGTTCTTTCTAGCGGAATTAATTACGTAACTAGCCTATTTTCAAAGAGCGATAGTAAAGTTGCAGAGACGAAGGATAAATTAGAAAAAGAAAAGCAGATAGAAGGAGAGAAAAAAGAAGAAGAGAAAAAGATTTTAAGCGAGATCGAAGATCAAAAAGAGAACGTTGATGATATCAAAGAGGAGCTAGAAGAAGATAAGACGACATTACAAGAGCATGAACAAATTGTTGACGGCGAACCAGAATTATCGAGCGAAGATAAAAGCGAGATCGAGAGAGAAAGAGAACAGGTGGTTAAAGACGAGAACCTTTTGGCCGAAGAAAGTGAGAAACTGAATGAAGTAGAAGAAAAGTCTGAGGAACTCAAAAAGGTTATAGAAGATAAAAAAGAAAGTGTTGAAGAAATCGAGAAGATATTAGAAGAGGAGATACAGGAACAATCTAAGGGCAATAAACGATCAAACATAATAAAAATACGTTTGGTGGTTGAAAAAAAGAGCGGATTAACAACGTTGGAAATAATAAAAAAAGGGAGGCTAGCCCCCTAATTTTTATTTTTATTTTTATTTTTGTTACTATTTACAAAATTAAAACAGCTTCATTGTCTTGGCCTCAAGGTTGAATGTGCCAATATGGTCGTTACTTTCGTAATCGAAGACGTTGCCTGTCTTGTCATCGATCCAGTACTTGGTGTCGTTGTAGATTAACTCGCGAACGTCGCACTCTTCCTCGTCGAGATCATTATCGGAGGGTTTTTCGGCGACGACGGTAGCAGCGGTCTTCTTGGGTTCCTTCTTGGCGGTCTTCTTGGGTTTGT
>JGI25917J50250_1000015_pt1 | contig 40081 bp, 35 predicted proteins | sample LauGreSBDMM110SN_4_FD_50250 | JGI IMG/M metagenome (IMG submission 50250) | reverse complement strand
GCCGTATCAATGAGACCAATACGACCACCCATTGCATGGAAGAACAACTCGGGTGCCGTTAAACCAGAAATATAGGAATTTTCAATGAAACCACGTGCTGCAGGAGAATCATCAAATTTTTTGTAGTGCGGAAGAGTGCGGTCATCGAAACCATATGAGATACGCTTGCCATCGACGTTTTGTTGTCCCAAACAGGAAATCATCTGTGAGATATTCACAAGCGACCCTTTGGAACCAGATTCTACAATCATAAGGAAACGATTGTCTTTACTCAAACTCTTACGACCGATTTTACCGGATTGTTCAGTGGCTTTGTTTAATATATTATTCAAGTTCAATTCAAATTGAACCATGTTTGAATTAGATGTATCATTTTCGAAAATTCCCAAATGTAATTTGTCAATCTCATTTTGAACTTCCACCTTTTTATCATGAATGACTTGTAAAATTTGGTCCTGTGTTTTCTTATTGGCTATTAAATCACTAACACCTACACTGAAAGAACTGGATTTCATGTATTCTGTAACAATATTCTGTAAGTCATCTATGAAATTTGCTGCAGTCATAGGTCCATAATCGTTGAATATTCTGTGAATAATACCTTTGGTAGTAGATGCCAACACGGATTTTTCCATTTGTCCTCGAACATATTTGCCGTTTCTAATTTCCATAACATTATTAGATGTCTCAAAGTCTTCGTTTTCTTCAAACAGTTTGGTTTTGTATTTCAGGGTAAGCGGGGATATAATCTGTGAAAGCACATCAAAACTGGTGAGTGCGTTCTTATTTTCAAGAAGTGCATCCACATCTACATGCGAACACATCATGAGTAGATTCATTGCATCGCGTGGTGTTAATTTCACACCAGGGCGAGTAAATCTGTAAGACCCTAATAGCGAGTCTTGGTAAATGCCGATTATCGGCGCATTTGCAGATGGACTAATCATCTGATATGGAATAGCAGCCAAGTGTCTTAACTCGGTCTCTGCTAACACATTTTGGGGTANATGCATATTCATCTCCTGAATAATGTTTTATAGGTTGTGAGCACACACAACCACCTTGACTTTCATCAAGGGTCGGACTATATCTTGTCCCACATCAGACTGACTAGGTCTTCATTTGTGAGCCGCGAGCATTTAGTCTCTGAACCGTCTCCATACTCTATCATAACGAGGTTAGGAGATTGGCTGCTGATTGCCCAATCCTATGCATTTTCACTATATCTGAGTTTTTTCTCAGCCATTTGCACATTTCTGCACAAACTTAGTAGCATAGGCTCTAAGGGGTTTCCAGCAATTTGGACGCGTTGCTAATTGATATGGAAATCAATTAACTAGAGAGTTATATCTGGCTATGAGAATAGCAGGTAGACATTCCACTGTTTTATCCTACTAAGTTTGTCTACAACTTAATAGGCAGCTCCCTGTTTGAGACAAGATTTATCTCCATCGAAATCCGCATTATAAGGGCGGGTATTGCATATGTTCATGCGAAATGAATCGCCTTGTTTCATGATTTTAACAATGTGACACATCATAGACATTCTATGAAGAGAAGGTTGTCTATTAAACAACACCGCATCTCCATCCATCATGTGACGATGCACAATGTCACCATTTTCTAATCGTATGGAATTTACATCCACATATTTCAACGAAATGGACTCTCCATTTTTTTTCTCTAGAATTCTTGCACCNGGATATANATCCGGACCATTCTGTATGAGTTTCAAAAGAAAGTTGCGGTTGCGGTCATTCACGGTGACCGGTTTCGTGAGATTTTTCGCAATTTTCATGGGAACCCCCAATTGATAAATGGACAAATTGGGGTCACCTGTAATGACCGACCTGGCACTGAAATCCACGCGTTTTCCCATTAAATTACCGCGAATACGACCATTCTTGGAGTTTAATCGGCTCATGATACATTGAAGAGGACGACCCGAACGTTGCGCCATGGGAACGGTTCCTTTGATTTTATTGTTGACAATCATCGCTACCAAATACTGTAAGACAGAGGTCAAATCGTCAATCACTTTGGCAGTGGTATCCGGTTTTTGCATTTTGTCAGACAGGTCCTTGTTTGTTTTGATAATGCTCTTATAAATATGAGTCAAATCATCCTCTGAGCGTTGTTGTGCATCATGTTTGACGGATGGACGCACCGCAGGAGGGGCAATCGGAAGAACTTGGCAAATCATCCATTCCGGTCTCGACCAAACCGGACTAAATCCCATGAACGAAATGTCTTCATCCGAAATGCGGCGGAAAATCTTCAACAAAATTTCAGGTGTTAGACGAATATTTACTTTTTGGGAAGTATTGTTTCCACTGACGACAATTTCTTCCCATATAGCATATATTTTTTCAAATCCCTCCAATTTGAGTTTGTCGGGTTGTTTGCATCCACAACCATCCTCGATGGATTCGCCGCAACGTCTGACTTTGCTTGCAAGTGGTGCGACATATGCCCATCTTTTTTCTAATGGATAATCTAGTATGTGTTTGTGTTGATTTTTGTTAATGAGTAGTTTACTGCATTTGAAACACACGCATTTGACGATTTTCATGATATCCTTGATGTGTTGGATGAATAAAACCGGACGAGCCAATTCTACATATCCAAAATATCCAGGATTATGAATATACGTCAATCCATCTGTAGGACAAACCAAGCCCGGTTCAAGAACTCCCATTCGAGGGTCAAAGAGTCCTTCTGCAGAAGGTTTGTTGTTTACGTATGTATCCGAATTTTTGATTTCAACTACTGCATTTTTTTTTATTTCTTCGGGTGACAAAATACTAAACTGTATTCCAATGATTCTTGATGGAGCTGATTTCATTTTGTTAAAAGACATGTAAATCGCTATACTATATACAAATACAATATTTAAATGATTTACTTTCAATTTTGTATAAAATTGAATAAACTTTTTTTGCGTTTGTAAAGAATACAAACAAATATAGTAATATTAAAATGACCATTAAAACTACCAACGTTTCCTCCGCCAACCGTAAAAGAGATGAAAAATCCAGAGTTCGTAAGAGAACGGATTCTGATTCAGACTCATCTTCCTCTGAAGAAGAATGGAAGACTGATTCAAGTGAGGATGAAGAAGAAGACGAGAACAGCTATGAAAGTGAAGAACAAGATTTTGATAGAAAAAAATACAAAAAGTTTTTGGCAAAAATGTTTCCTTCCAAATACTCTAAAAATTTGGCTTCTGAAGAAGAAGANGATGAAGAAGATGAAGAAGAAAGCGATGAATCTGTCAAACACAAAAAATCAAAAAAGGTCCAAAAAAAACATTACAAAAATAAATCCGACAAAAAATCCGATAAAGAAAAAGAAAAGAAGGCATCCAATAAATCAAAGTCCAAATCGAAAACCAAAAAGTCCAAATCCAAGAAAGTTGAGGAATCCGAAGAAGAAAGTTCAGAAGAAGAGGAATACGATGACGAAGATGAGAACAACTCCGAGAATAGTGACAGTGACAACAGCAGCGATAGCGATAGTGATGATTCGGAAAGTTCGGATGATGTCAAACAAAAAAAAGAAGGTAAGATAAATATTATATTGTCTCTAGGTGGAAATGGAAAAGACGACGATGATTATGCAGATGAATATGCGGATTATTTCGGTCACGACGATGATGAAGAAGAAGAGGACGACGATGATGATGACGACTGTGATACGGATGACGAAGAAACATTTATGAAAGAGAAATTCGAGAAAGTGGTTCAACCAGACCAAGATTCCGATTCAAAAACTAGTAATGAAAAGGACAGTAAAAAGGATAAAAAGAAGAAAGATAAGAAAGACAAAAAGAAAAAAGAAGAAGAGGAAAACATTCCAGTCGATATTGAATCCGAATACATCGAGTTACTTGAATTAAAAAAAGACCTTACCAGAAAATTACATAAAAATCCGAAAAGCAAAATACTCAAAAAGGCAATCGATGAATGCTCAGAAGACATTAAGAAACTAGTGAAAGATGCTCGTAAAAAGAATACAAAGGAATACAAGAAATTGTTGTCAGGTGATAAATCCAAACCCAATGAAATGAATTATTTCAAAAAGAAAATGTCCAATGCAGAACAGTTGAAAATCATGAAAGAATTAAAAGAAGTCAACCAATTTATTGACATTGAAAAACCATACAGATTGGCTCTCTTGGAATCTACCATTCCACCTAAACTAAAAGCGATTGCCATGCAAAAGTTGAATATGCTTCGCATGATGGATGAATCTGACAGTGAATATTTCAAATTGAAAAATTGGGTAGATACCTTCATGAAAATACCCTTTTGCAAATACAGTAATNTGAATATTTCCATGAAAGACGGAATCGACAAGTGTCATGAATTCATGATGAATGCAAAGGATGTGTTGGACAATTGCGTGTATGGTTTGGACGATGCNAAATTACAGATATTGCAGATGTTAGGTCAATGGATATCGAACCCAGATGCCATGGGAACTGCCATTGCGATTAAAGGACCCCCTGGAACAGGTAAGACGACATTGGTAAAAGACGGAATTAGTAAAATATTAGGTCGCGAATTCATCTTCATACCCCTGGGTGGTGCAGGTGATGCCAGTTTCTTAGAAGGTCATTCCTATACATACGAAGGAAGCACATGGGGTAAAATTGTGCAGAGTTTGATTAACTGCAAGTGCATGAATCCTGTGTTTTACTTTGACGAATTAGACAAAATTAGTGATACACCAAAAGGAGAAGAAATTACAGGAATTCTCACCCATTTGACAGATACCACACAAAACTCTCAATTTCATGACAAGTATTTCTCAGATGTGGACTTTGATTTGAGTAAGTGTTTGTTTATCTTCAGTTACAATGATGAAAGTCGAGTCAATCCTATTTTGAAAGACCGTATGTATAATATTCATACAAAGGGTTATGATTCGAAAGAAAAAGTGGTTATTGCCAATCAATACATGTTGCCAAAAATAAGAGAACAAGTTGGATTTAAAAATGACGAAGTCGTTATTCCAGAAGATACCATCAAATACATTACTTCATCACAACATCTTACACAGAATGAGGCAGGTGTTAGAAATATGAAGCGTTGTTTGGAGATTATTCACACAAAGTTGAATTTGTTCCGATTGGTGAAATCCGACGAAAACTTATTTTCCAAACAAATTGATATTCGCGTGGAATTTCCATTTACGGTTACCAATAAAGATGTAGATGTTCTCATTAAAAATGAAGAAAAACAATCCCAGAGCATCTTATCGATGTATATTTAATCGAATCCCATACCATACACATAACATAACATATCATATCATACCATACCACACATCACATCATAACATATAATATCATACCATATCATACCATACCATACCACACTATAAACCTATAAAAACCATATAAAAATATTTTTTTATATGATGTAATGACAGTGTATCCGAATAAGGACGAATTGATAGAGTCTACTACCTCAACTGATTTGGAACCATTGGAAGAAACCGAATGTTGTTGTCATCATCGAATTGTGGAAGATTACATTGATGTAGACCCAGATAGAAGTATCAAAATTTTTTATTGTGATACATGTTATATCACAGTAAATGAGGATGGGACGGCTTACACAGATGAACCACCAATAATACTGGGAGAACCAGTCGAGTTCATTCCTCTAGTAGATAACTGAGCTTTCATTTTTTCTGTAAGACAAAGAGACCCACGTGAGTTGGTGTATCCATATCCTTGGCAGGTAAGAGAACCCTCAGCATCGGAATAGATATCAATCGAAATTGGTTTTGCATTGGGGTCGCAGAATATTCCAGCACCTTCATATCCCATGACACTTTTGCATCCAGATTTATCGGTTTGAATCAGATAATTGGATGACCCACCATCTAACGCAGAATTATTGGAGACAGTAGAATATTCTAAAGGTAATGAACCGAATGCTTCAAATCTGGCATGGTTGCTAGAAATACTAGAAGAGTAAGGGATGTATGTGGGAGTAGACGAGAACCACAACGATATTAAGATAATAATTAAAAATAGAGAAAACACAATTAACATATCCCTTTTCATTATGAATATACATAATAAAAAGATTATAATTTTACTAAATGCCTCCGTTTTCATCGAGGTCCGACATTATCGTTTTTATTTTTTTTACATTTTCTTCACTTTTGTATTTGAGAATTGTATTATGTATCATATTGTATAAAACGGGGGAAAAATAAATAAATATTGCAGCGAGGGCTATAAATAAAAAAATGAATACAAAAACTGAATACATGAGTTGTCTATTATATACACACCCGCTATATAATTATTTTGTTTTTTTGATTGCATCCTCGTTGTCATCCTCTTTTGGTTGTTTTATTTTAGCTGCATTAGATTCTTTTGTAATGGTAGTAGGAGCCGTAGTATTTGCAGGTGTAGATTTTATAGTATTTGCTGGGTTTATTGAAGAACTGGCAGCCGTTGTTGTCGCTGCTGTCGCTGCTGCTGTCGCCAATTTCTTTTTTGGAGTTGGTTTCAGTGGAATGGTTGGCGCGGATGTTCTCAATGTCCCCTTTTCAATATAGGTGTTGGAAAAATATTTTCCACCCAGATTTTGGATATAATCTCTGTAAGACGACACTGTATCAACCGTGTTTTTAATGAATTTCTTCGCATCATCTTTTAGTTCATCCAGAGAAACCTTGTAGTTTTTGGTATAAATAGGAAGAATATGATTTTTGCGATTCTTGTCTGATTTATAATTGTAGTAAATTGCGAAAAATACAAAACATACGAGCGCAACCATGCAAATAATTACACTGTAAGAAAACGATTTTTTAGGAATAGGCAATGGAGAGGGTATTGGATTAAGTTCAACCGGCAAAGACACAGGAGTCGATGTTTCTGAAGGTATTATTTCAGGATATTTAGCAGGTAATAATGGCGGTTCAATCGGTTCATATAATGGTAAGTATTTTGGTTTAGGGTCAATTAACAATTTTTCCATTTGTAATATAATATATTTGCAGTAAAAAATAAATATAAATAATCGACAGTATTATATATATATGTCTAAAATCACACCCGAAGAAAGTTTAAATTTAAAACGTCTATTAAAAGAATCTGAAGCAGAAGACAATACAGAGTATATACGCAGGGTTAAACACAGTGAAAAAATTCGTGACGATATCCGCAAGTTGGACACGCTAAAAAAAACAAAACAATCTCTATATGACGAGAACCGAGATGAGTATACAATATTAGCTAAAGAAACCGCACCTTTTTTATTTCAGAATTACACAGATATTTTCAATAAAATGGTTGCAAATGAATTGGATTTGGTAATCATGACTCGATTATTGTCTGTTTTAAAGATGATTGAAGAAAAAAAGGTGGACCAACATGAAGGGTCTGTTTTAGTAGGAAAAGTATTGAAAGAATTGTATGTAGATTCTGCATTAAAACGATGTGATAATTTAGACAAATTACACGAAAAACCAAAGGAAGATAAACCTGAACCCAAAACCATTTCATGGGGAGAATGGAAAAAACAATTGGACAAATAGATGCCCATTACACCAACCAACACGCTATTTATCAATGATTCTAAAAAAATGTATTGACATATATATATGACAATAAAAACATCAAAAAAAAGATGCAATTTTACGAAAAAACGAAAAACAATTCGAAATAAATATAAAGGCGGTGATAGAAAAAGGAAACCGTATAAAAAAACCGATAAAGAAGAGATGTATCTTGGAGAATTAAAAGATGATAAACCACATGGATTAGGTAAAATGGGATATAAAAATGGCGATTTATATCAAGGTAATTTCGAAGATGGCAAAATGAATGGACAAGGTAAAATGACACTTTCAAATGGAGACAAATATCATGGTGAATTTAAAAATGATATGAAACATGGAAAAGGTATATATTTTTTTGTAAGTGGAGCCGTATATGATGGTGAATGGAAAAATAATAAATTTGAAGGACGAGGTAAATATTTACTTGCAAATGGAGACGTCTTATATGATGGTGAATGGAAAAATGGTAAAAAAGATGGAAAAGGTAAATATTTATATACAGACGGAGATGTATATGATGGTGAATGGGAAAATGATAAAATACATGGAAAAGGTAAAATTTTATATGCAAATAGAGACAAATATGATGGTGAATGGGAATATGGTATGAAACATGGAAAAGGTAAATTTTTATTTGCAAATGGAGATGTATATGATGGTGAATTTAAAAATGATAAAAAACATGGAAAAGGTAAATATTTATTTCTAAATGGAGACGCATATGATGGTGAATGGAAAAATGGTATCATACATGGAAAAGGTAAATATTTATTTGCAAGTGGAGACGTACATGATGGTGAATGGGAATTTAATAAAGCTGAAGGACGAGGTAAAATTTTATATGCAAATGGAAATGTATATGATGGTGAATTTAAAAATGATGTAAAACATGGAAAAGGTAAATTTTTATATGCAAATGGAGATGTATATGATGGTGAATTTAAAAATGATGTAAAACATGGAAAAGGTAAATTTTTATATGCAAATGGAGACATTTATGATGGCGAATGGGTGAATGATAAACCAAAAACAAAAAAAATCATAACATTAAACAATATAGATATACCATATAATATTTCAATCGATGAAACTGGATTTGATATCATTGATGGTTATATAAATATACAAAATTTTTTAACAGACGATTCCGATAATTTTTTATTTATAATAAATTCAGGAACTGAAACCAATGAATATCGTTTATTCAATAAAGAAAATTTAAAAACAATTTTAAATGATGAATCAAATTACGTATACATTTGTAAAGAAATTAGTCATAAATTAATGATTAGTAAAGAAGATTTACGAGATGAAACCGAATATATTAATTTAAGAAAACTTGGTATGTATGATTATGCATTGGTTGAACAAATTCAATATATTGCAAATAATAATAAAAAAGATAGAATATTCATGTTTACAAAAACTCAAGAAAAAGCTCCAAGTGTTGTCTCTTGGAATATTTATAATAATCCAGGAACAAATGTTGTTTCCGCTTCACATTGTCAAGAAGGACAAGGAGGATTTATTTATAATATTGAAACTGTAGATGTAATTTTTGTAGATAAATCCAAAACATCCAAAACATCCAAAGATGTCTAATAAATTATAGAACTATAGCAATTTCAAAACAATATGAATAACTCAAAATTTTGATACATAAACATGAAAGATTTTACCCCTTTCAAATGCCGATTTTATATAACAAAAATCTTTATTGGATGATATTGAAAATTTTACACAAGTAAAAATTATATTATACGAATTATATTATAATTATTGGATGATTGAAATGCAATCATAACACCAAGAAGAGGAGTTAGTAAAACCAATGCAATTGTCAAATACTTACATCAATATGTTACCATAAAACAGTATAAAAAGACATCAATCATTAATATATCCTGTGTGATGAACTTTATTTCTAGTTTACGTGACCATTTTAAACAATTTGCTATTCTTAAATTAGCAGTGAATCCAAATAACCAAGAACTCGTGGATTTATATAAAACCCACGTTGAAAAACACAACCAGTCTATCCTGACAGACCCTTTTCCAAATTCAGGATTCGACCTATTTGTCCCAAATTCAACCGAAATTGCAGGAACAACTACTTCTACCATGGTTTCGATGGATGTAAAATGCGAGATGTTAGACAATCAAGGTGCAACTTCCCCCTATTTTTTATTCCCTCGTTCTAGTTTTTCAAAAACGCCATTGATGTTAGCCAATCATACAGGAATCATTGATTCCGGATACCGCGGTTATATCATCGGTGCTTTTCGTAATTTAGATAGTCTGAAACCCTATAGTGTAGAAAAACATACAAGATTACTTCAAATTTGTCATCCATCTTTGTCACCGATTCACGTAATCATGGTATCAGAAGATGAGTTATCTACTACGGCAAGAGGTAGTGGTGGGTTTGGTTCGACCGGTGTATAAACATGCCCGACTCTGGAATTACACTGTAATTAGTGATAATATTGTAAAATGTTATTATATGTTTGTCAATATATAATACCTATGACCCCCTCTTATAATTATACAAAAAAACCATATAGTAAACATATCAAGTTATTCAAGGGTTCTGCATTTATATCATTGAATAAAAAAAGAACACCTGATGTAGTCGCATCTGGTTCTCAAAAGGTAATTACATTTGATTTAGATGAAACCCTCGGATATTTTAGTGACCTATATATAATATGGCACTCTGTTGGTAAGCATATTTATAATATTGATTTTTACGATGATTATACTGCGTTTAAATATCTATTTGACATTTACCCTGAATTTTTGAGATATGGTATATTGAACATATTAGGTTATTTATATCATAAAAAGATTTCCGGTGAATGTTCTCATATTTATTTGTATACAAACAACCAGTGTTTTGGAAAGGAGAACTCAAAATGGATTTCTATGATTATACGGTATTTTGAAGAAAAGATAAACGTGCATCCAGGGATTTCATTGTTTGACCATAAAATATGTGCATTTAAAATCAATAATCAAATTATTGAACCGACAAGAACAACGCAAACAAAAACTTACAATGATTTAATTCGTTGCACATTGTTACCGAAAAACACGGANTTTTGTTTTATAGATAACACATATTATAATAAAATGCGTAACGACCGTGTGTATTATATACAGCCCAAATCCTATTATCATTCTTTGTCTGCACATGAAATTATTGACCGGTTTGTATCCAAATGGGTGCAGTCCCCCATAAAAAACGATTTTGTCGGAGTGTTATATACCAATCTTTCCAGTAATCATAGTCAAGTCGAACACGAATTTTCAGTAAAAAACTCACAGATAAATTTAATCGTTTCCCAGAAAATCATGTATTATTTGAAAGAGTTCTTTTTATTAACTACAAAAACGAAAATTCATAAAACAAAAAAAATATCATTGGGGTTGGGTCATTTCACCAGAAAAATAAGAGTTCCTGTGTAGATAATATCCATACATAAAATTGATAAAATTACACATTCTATATGTATCTGTATTCTGTAACTGATACATATTATACACCATGACAAATGCAAGTAAGAAATCAAAAGAAATTCTGTTGGTAAATTCGCTGGAAAAAATAAAAATGTGTAAATCTGAACTGCGTAAAAACATCGTAAGTTTATTGATAGAAAATGAAAAAATCAAAACGCAATATGATACCGATATTCGACAACACAGGTTGACGATTCGTAATTTGGAAAAAAACATTGAAAGAGCGGAAAAAGAATTGGAAGAAAAAAATAAAGAGGTAACAATGCTGCGTGATGAAATTGATTCCTATGAAATCTATGACCCGGAATGTGCTGAATCTTCGAATGAAAAGAATCGAAAAATCCTGAGAAAGTATATGCTACTCTTTATCTGTGGTATATTCGTCTATAATGCTGTTCTGAGTTCATTGGTTGGATGGATTATATATTAGAGTGTTTTCATATCAGCAAGTTGTATTCTGAAATGAAATGGTTGTTTGTCGTTTATTTATTTTTTATGTTTTCTTTGTTTTTTGACGGTTTTTGATTTTTTTGATTTCTTTGTTCTCCTGGCAGACTTTTTTCTTTTTCCGCCATCCATCTCAGGAGGTAGTGTTTCATCGTCATTGCCTCTATCGGTAGGTTCGGGTTCAACCTCATTGCCTCCATCCATCACGGCAGGTGCGGGGGCTTGTAGAGTGGTTACTTCGTTATTAACTCCGTAATAATCTTCACCATCGCCATCGCCATCGCCGCCGCCGTTTTTTTTTGCTAATTTGTATTGTTTTTTTAATTCGGGTGATTTTAATGCATCACTGAATGAATGAATACCATTTTTTCCTTTGTTTTTTTTAAAGAATTTTGTAGCTTCTCCTCCCCATGTAACAGTTTTTACCATTGTATTATACTATAGTTGGATAAAATAATATATCACAAAAAATAATATACCAAACGCACGAAACCACTAAATGTTTGCGCATGGATTCTTATCCATTTTGTGCATATTCGTAAGACATGAGAACCAATTGTTCTTCTGTGGTTAATTTTTGAAAAATAATATAATCATCAAATTTTAAAATATAAAATTGTCCATTGTAGGTTCTCGATAAAAAATAAATACCATTGTCTTTTATATCTATACGAAGAATATANNTATTTGCTCCTCTTAATTGAGTTGGGCTATCTCGTTTTATCCACATCGTCTTTCTACCAAACAACAAATCGCATATTTTGTCTACATGCCTATATCCAATTAAAGAATTACAAAATTTCTGCAATGATTGTTCTGACACATTCAATTCTGTAATGGCGTCATGTATATCCCGTGCAATCGAAGCAACGGATTTGTTTTCTAAATGATTTGCATTATCTACTTTCTCTAATAATTTGTCTACATCTATCATTGAAAATAACGAAGGGTCTTCACGCGCTTCTTCCAATATTTTGTTATAATCCATTCTATAGCATTATCACATGTTATTTCTATTTTGTTTTCATATGTCGTTTCATTTTATTTTGGAGTAATCCATGATACAGCATCATATGTTATCCCAGATGGTAATAATATCAAATTGTATAGTTGAACGACAACCACATTTAATAACAAAAAGGTTGCACAATAGAAAATAATGGAAATATCGAGTTTTGTAAGTTCATGGGTTGTTCTCAATGGGAAAAAACGTATAATCAAAAACATTGTCACTGACAATTGTATAACAACGTTTAATATTTCAATGTATTTTTTGTCTAAAAACGCTATACCAAAAAATATAGCTAAATAAGAAATATGTATAAATATAACTGTGATTCTAAAAATCAATAATTGAATATTTTGCATAAACGCTCTATATATTTCTGTAATATATTTGATGTGACACACATTCTATTTGTTATATTTGTATAAACATAACTCGCATTATATTAGTATGATTGCCAACAAATATTCTGTAGGACAAGAAATAAAACGCGGAGCATTTGGGATTATATTAAAAGGACATTATGAAAAAAAGAACGAACCCATTGCCATTAAAATTGAATATGGTAACATGCAGACGCTCAAACACGAGGTAAAAATGATGAATTATTTATATACACATGGTGTGCGTAAAATCCCCAGTATTTATTGGTATGGAACTTACAAACAACATCCATGTTTGGTTCTCACTTATTACGAAAGTTCTCTGGTTGATTACATTAAAAGCCGCGAAATGACCATACAGAGAACAAATGCAATCATGTTGCGACTCCTGGATATATTTGAAACAATACATAAATATTATGTGTTGCATCGAGACATTAAACCGCAGAATTTTATGATAAAAGACGGCGAATTGTTTCTCATTGATTTCGGATTAGCCACTTTTTTTATTGATGAAAACGGAGACCATCATGAGAACACCGCGAGTGATTCTCTCATAGGGACCCCTAAATTTGCGAGTATTCATGTTCATCATGGCAACAAATACAGTCGAAGAGATGACATGATTTCGCTAGGATATTTGTATTTATATATTTTGTTAGGAGATGTATTGTGGTTCTCATTTCCCGCGTCTCTTGCTTCTTCATCTTTACCCACTTGTTCTCTTACACATCCATTGAATGTCTGGATACAACAACAAAAGGAGGGGGTCATTCAAACGCATTTGTCTGAACGAGCAGATTTGTCGCACATATGTAATTATTTAAAACATATGTATGAAATGAAATATGAATCCCAGCCCAAGTATGATGTTCTCAAATATTATTTTACATAAGACAATGTATCTATGCAGATTTTACACCGTTAACCACACTGATTGATTCAATATATTGTTTGATGGCATTAGCAGTTGATTCTTCACCATTAATAACTGGTGTAGTGGTGTGTTGTTTTAATAAACCATTGAAGCTGGAATCATCCGTGATATTTAATTCTTTTAGACGATTCAATAAGATTAGTGTGGCNGTGTATTTAGCACCATTGATTTCTGCTAATGCTTGAAGTAAATCTTTATTATCGGATTTAATATTAGTAATTTTGTCTATTTTGGCAATGGATGTGTAGGTATCATCTCCTAAAATAGGATTGATAGATAATCCTTCCATGCTTGAGAGGTTAACCTTTTTAATTTTGACAAGACCATCATCACATATTTTTGTAACGGAATCATTATAGGTTTTAAGGGCGTCTTTGATTTTCTGAATATTTGAATCAGACAAGAGTCCTTCTTTAATAGTTGTGGCAGCTGAAGTAAAAAATAAGATGGATACAATTAAAACCGCAATGAAGAACACTACTAGAAATTGAATGGATGACCATTGTTTGATTTTGAATAATTTGAGTGCATTTGAGATATATTTTTTGATGGTAGAAAGGATAGATGACATGTTGCTTTATATATTATACAGATATATTACGCCGACCGAAAATAAAATAACCATAATTCAAAAAGGATATAAAAAAGTGATGAGATAAATAAATATAATTTAAGTATTATGAGCAGCGAAACAACTTCATCACAAGAACGCATTTTAGGAAAAGTAAAGTGGTTTAACAACAAAACCGGATATGGATTTATTACTGTAAATGATAACCAATATACTGATAAAGACATTTTTGTTCATTATTCTGATATTAATGTTTCTGATTCCCAATACAAATATCTTGTCCAAGGAGAATATGTCGAGTTTTTATTGGAAAAAATGGACAGTGATAAACACGAATTCAAGGCAACCGGTGTTACAGGTATTAATGGTGGAACCATTATGTGTGAAACTCGTAATAAGAACTTACGTAGTCCAGTAGAGGAAGGAGAACCTCGCAGACCCAGACGTCAACCACGTGAAGAATCATCCACTGCAGCAAGTGGTTCTGATGCTGCCCCTAAAAATGATGAAGAAGAAGGATTCACTACCATTGTTAAAAAGAGAGTTACTAAAAGAAAGCCTCCTGTCAAGAAATAATATAGTAGTTGCACCCCACTCCTAAATACATACATATACAACATGTGTTTTATATGTATTTATACCAGTAACGGTTTATAGTTTTACCAATATAATTTCCAACCCTATTATAAAAAGAAGAATCACATGAAACTATTATCATTGTGTGAATTTTTAAAAAAATTCGAAGGAAAAAATTCAAAAACATTTGGAGAATTTATTGAGAACGCGCATGTAAAATCAGGAGATAGATTGATTCCTTTAAACCAGTATATCAAGCAGAATGGTATCTATAAATCAGATTTACGTTTATTGTATGAACACATTCTAAATCGAGACGAATATTTGACACGTTTTTATAATACATCTTTGTATGTTAAACAATTTCACATTATAGACGAGCCGATGTCTGTCCAGCATTTAGATAATAATAAATTGGTAAATTACAAAAATTTTATTCGGAATATTCATTTCACCGACATTTTAAAAAATACAAAATCGGGGATAAATAANATCCCGACTTTTTTAGATGTTCTCTTTGATTTATATTTGAAAGAAATCATTGATTATAAAATATTAACACCCAGTGCGATTCATTATATGAATCATGGTCGTATTGGGAGTGTGTTCTCTTCTTTTTATTTCCGTGCTTCTATCATGAACCCATATTTAGTGTATTCATTGAATATGTCACTCTTCAAAAGTGAACGTATTTTTACACCCACTTTGGGATGGTGTTCTTATGCCTATGGATTTTTAGAATGCCCTTTTGTAAAAGAGTATGTAGGTGTGGATGTTATTCCTGCAGTTTGTTCTAAAACAATGACGGTGTGTAATATCTATTCGTTAAATATAAAAACAGAGATTTATTGTCAACCTTCCGAGTCGCTATGGAAAAATGCGCGATTTATTAAAAGCTACAAAGAACATTTTGACCTTGTATTTTTCTCGCCTCCTTATTATGAATTAGAATTGTATCCAGGAAAAAATCAGAGCACAACTATGTATAAAACATACGAAAAATGGTTATCAGGTTATTGGGAAGAAACCATTCGATTGTGTTCGTATGTTTTACAAAAAAAAGGGGTATTGTCCTATGTATTGTCTGCCGGTGGTGGAAATATACGTGCAAATATATTGAAAGACATGAACCAAATTACAAAAAAATATTTCAAACAGAAAATGATTATCCCTATGTATAATAAAAACGTTCATGTTACTGCAAAAAATCATCGCGAAACATCCGAATATATNATGGTGTTTATGAAGTAGTGTCTGTGGTTTCTTCTTCGTGTTCATATGTAGATTCATCGGCGGGTTCTTCTGCGGTTTCTTCNNCGGNTTCTTCGTCGGCTTCTTCGGTTTCATCGGTGGTTTCATCGGTGGATTTATCTGCGTCTTCGACTACAGAAACATCATAATCCAAAATCGTCTGTATGATTTCTTCGGGATATTTCATATCACGTAAGACTTTTACTGCACCTTGTATTTCAGATATACCGTTTGAGATTGTATATCTGTAAGATAAATCGCCCTTATTTTCGTCTACATCCATTTTCCAGTTTTTGATAGTATGAGATGATTCGGTTAGTTTATTGCATATATCTACATAATGAGTAGTTAATATGAAATTCACGTTCTCATGCTTTGATAAATACAATAAAAATGAATAGGCAGATTTAGATGCTTCAAGTGGGTTAGTTCCTGAATACAATTCATCAAAAATGCAAAAATGACGTCGGCGTTTATTTTCTGTATCAGCAATTTCATCAATAATTTCTTTGCATCTGCGTGACTCTGCTTGAAATAAACTGTCTCTTCCNGAAGTGTCTGGAATATTCAAATATGAATGAATGTTTGTATATGGTTTCATGGTGCATTCTGAATAGAACCCACAGCCAAATTGTTGTGAAAAAATAATATTGAGAACCGTTGTTTTCAAAAAGGTTGTTTTTCCGGAAGCATTGGGTCCCGTGATAATCATGTTTTCAGAAACATCTGCATCATTGACAATATAATCTCCATTCATAAGGGCTGGATAATATTGTTTTTTGATGACCAATGCAGTGGTATTGTTCTCATCTCCTTCGCATTTTTTATCCACATCCACATCCTTATCCGCATCCACCTCCACATCCTTATCCACATCTTCATAGTAAGTTGCAATTCCCATTTTATGGGTTCTCAAGTTTTCATGTATTCCTAGCATGTTATTTATAAATCCTTCAAAATAAAAGGAATATTGTAAGGATGCAGCATAATCTTCATTCGAATACAACTCATAATAACAACCCAGTAAAAATCCAATTTCACCGATTTTTGAAAAAGACGGTTCAAACGGTTGAACCGATGCAATATGGTTACGCAGTGAATATAGGTGGTCTAAATGGAACAATACATCTGTTTGAAATACCTTATATTGACTCTTGTTCTCAATTATCTTACAGAAAGACTCCATGCTGAGGATACTATAGTTTAGATACTCCTGCATTTCACATATTTGTTGGTTAATTCTACGAATGTTGTTGTAAAACCGAATACATGCGATATAATTTTGATAAATTTGGTATGCATATAACCCAACCAACATCATTAGATAAATAAAGTTTTGTAAGCTCATGTTATGCACATTCGACAACATTTTTCCAATAAAATGGTTACGACTGATTTCTTGTAACACAGAAAGATAAATTGAAAATGTAATGGGAATACCTTGGATTTTTAAGATAATAAATGGCATTAAAAAGAGAACAAATGGAATGAGAAAGCTTAAAATGGGTGAACCCATATTGACAATCGAAATCGCCTGTAAAAAACTAGGCATTTTATTAAAGCNTTTTAACATTTCAATTTCCATGTANGAATATCTTTCTAAAAAATTACCGTCTTCTTTTGTGTCTTGCCAAATTTGCATGAGTGTATTATAATTAGGAGTGTATTCCGGATTTTTCAAGTATTTGTAGATTTTGATTTTATAGTCTTCCATGGATTGAATGGTTTCCTGTGTTTCCTTTAAAAATTTTACATTCGTCGTAAAAGAAGTTCTCCATTGAGGTATTATGCGTTTTGCAAATTCAGTGCTTGGTTGGAATACATGGTCATACATAGTCGCAGAGGCACATGTCTCCGTCTCTTCTGGAGAAACCACCAATAGTTCTAAATCCGTTGCAACTGTATCATTTAGCTGAAAGACATCGGATGAATCTAAATACTGAATGGGTAGTTTAAATGGTTTTGTGGGGGTCCCTTCTTTCGATTGAGCTGGTATCTGAATATTTGCAAATTTTAACAATAAGTTTGCTATCATACAGTATATATTTTATAGATTTTTTCATTATGATGATTGAACGCATTGACACCCCCCTTCGTTACCAAACGAATCCGCAAATAAAATATCCAAATTATATAAGATAAACATATAAACGACTTGCTCGATGTCTTCCGCAAAAACATTTATGAAACAAATGAAACCACTCACAAAAATAATATCAACTATTCCATCATGGATATTTGGTTTACTATTGGTTGTATGTTGTATACTATTGTTCATTTATATCCGAAACATTTATCATAAAGGATACCGTGAAGGAATTGAAAATCAAACCCAACCGGATACGATAGATAAAGACACATATATACAGGGATTTTTAAAAAAAGAGAACCGTATGTTCCCATTTCGGTATTTCACCGACAAAAATGGAAAAGTTTTACCAGTGGTTGCGGTAACGGGTTTTTTCCGAGAAGAGGCTGCCAAAGAGAAATATAATGAATATAAAAAACGAGGTATACATATCTTTGGCATCACTGCGTATAAATCTTTTCCAAATAGACAGATGTTAGACAGTTCAGAAGGCGAATATGAAAGAAATGATACATTTGATTACACGAATGAAATAAAAGATTGGTTGTGTTGTTTTAAAGATAAAACGCATTATGGGTTCACCAGCAAAAATAACACTATCGATATTAGTGAATCCGATTTTTACACCAGCGAAGAAGATAATCTGAAAAAAGAGAAAAAATACGATTTCATTTATATTTGTAACAAAGATTCCGACACATGTCCATTGAATGGATGGAACGCAATCAATCGTAATTTTGATTTGGCTATGAAATGTTTCCCTATTATGTGTAATGAATATAAATTAAAAGGACTCATTGTAGGACGAGTTGGATGTGGGTTAGAAGAAAAATATGGCGATAAAATGGAAGTAGTGGATTGGCTGGATTGGCATATCTTACAGGATAAAATGCGAGAATCCCGAATACTGTTTGTTCCCAATATATATGATGCTTCGCCGAGGGTGGTCGCAGAATCCATTACAAAGAATTTGCCGGTGTTGATGAACCGAAATATTTTGTGTGGGTCAAAATATATAACATATGAAACAGGTGAATTATTTTCAGACGAAGTCAATTTGAGACCCGCATTAACACAACTGTTGGATAGAATTGATAAAATATCTCCTAAAAAATGGTGGTCGGAGAATTATAGTCAGGAAAAATCACAGAAAAAATTATGTAATTTTTTAAAGGGGGCTTTTCCAGGCGAATTTGACAAAATCACTCATATCAAATTTATTCTGTAAAGAGTGAATTCAAATCTATAATGCATTATGTAAGGTAATATAAGACTTTGTATTTCGATTCCATTCTTTGCCTTCAAGAAACCAGTTCCAACAATCCACAAATTTTGAAAAATAATCATATGAAAACAATACACTCAAACCGATTTCGGGAACAGTGCTTATGAATTTTCCAGCGGCTTTTAAATACAATACATTCCAATGTGGATTATCTTTTGTCATTTCATAAATGATATCCATCGATTGTTTCATTGCATCCATATCAAATTGATATTCATCATACGTTTCTTCATCGTATGTGTCGGGGTCAAAATCAAGCGCAATTGTATTCATATGACAAAAATCACGAATCGCTTGTCTATATTCCTTGTTGTTACTATATGTAATACTCATCGAACGTGGAAGTGTATTGGAATTGAGTTCGGACATGTTGATAAAAATATAAAACAAAAGTTTTTATATTTTTTATCTTGTATGTATCTTGTTTCTTCTATCTTGTATCTTGTATTACATGGTGTATTACATGGGGTGGTTATAAATCGTTCGACGAAAAATTGGAAGGGAGCTCTTCCATGTTAATTTTGTAATATTTTTCGATTTTCTTTAAAATAGGAACATCCTGACGCGTAATAAAATTAATTGCCAATCCTTTTCTGCCCCATCTACCGCTTCTACCGATTCTATGTAAATATGTATATGGACACTTGGTAATATCAAAATTAATTACAGAACTTACTTGCTGTATATCAATACCACGAGCGGTAATATCGGATGAAATGAGAACCCTGTGGGCACCATTACGAAAATTACTGAATTCTTGGTCTCGTTCGGTCTTATTCATCATACTGTGTATACAACAAACAGAAAATCCTTCATCTACCATGGCTTTATGTAAGTCAACCACGCGTTTTACACTATTACAGTAAATAATGCATTGTGAGACACTGATATAAGAGAACAGGTCTTTTAAGGTATCGTATTTATCTGAATCATTGCGCATCGCAATATAATACTGTTTGATACACTCCAAATTTAATTTTTCTGCATCAATCATAATTTTTTCCGGTTCTCGCATAAACTTTGAAGTCAATGACATTATTTCTGTAGGAAGCGTTGCACTAAATAATACGACTTGTATGTTCTCATTCATGTATTGAAAAATATTGTATATTTGTTCTTTAAATCCAGAGGACAACATTTCATCGGCTTCATCTAACACCATAATTTTCATGTCTTTTCCATTTATGTATTTTCTTCGAAACATATCATATATTCTACCTGCACACCCAACCACAATGTGTGGACAAGTTTGTTGGATAGATTGTGCATCTTCTTGTATAGAAGTCCCTCCAATTAATGTTTTCACACAGAGGTTTGGGAAAAGAGAACCGAGTGATTTTAATACATTAGATGTCTGTTTTGCAAGTTCATGTGTGGGTGCCATCAGCAGTGCTTGTAATGTGGGCTCATTGGTATTAATCTTTTCTAAAATACTGATGGAGAAGGCACCGGTTTTGCCCATTCCAGATTGTGCCTGTGCAATCACATCCTTTCCTTTTACGATTAATGGAATGGATTTTTTTTGTATGTCACTTGGTTTTTCATAACCATATGCAAATATACCACGTAATAATTCGGGTTTTAAATTGAAGTCATCCCAATTTTCATAACAAGATTCTGTGTTGTTATCCACCAGTTCAGGTTCTGGAACCGGTTCTGGTTTTGTCGTTTTATTTTCTATATCATCCATATCATCCATAATAATATTAATAATATAGAAAGATTGTATCTAATTCATTTTGTTTTTACAATTTCATTTGAAAAAATATATAAAACCTATTCATGTAATTCTTGTAAACAAAATGGCGGCAATTCAGTATACATTGAATGATTATAATGCCGTTTTGTGTGAAACATTCAAATCTGTGAAACATAATGATTATAAAGGTAGTTACAAGTTACCTGAACAAGTAATACAAATTATTAGTCAACTATCTAAAAAATTCGGTGTATCGATTGCTTCGTCGCAATCATCTGGAGTATCAAAAAAACAGTCGAAACAGTCAAACCACTATATTGAACAATCTTGGATACAGCGAGATTTTAAACCAACCACGGTTATTGAGAAAAAAGAAGGAATCGACAAAATCATGAACGATGTGCGTATTTCGTTAAATAAAATTTCCAATAAAAACTATGACACCATTCGTGATACGATTGTTGCAAAAATTCAAGAAATTCTGTCGGAGAATGATACTACGGGTAGCGGTGGATTCGAAAAAATCGCCAACAATATTTTTGAAATTGCCAGCACAAATAAATTTTTTTCCGAAATTTATGCAAAATTATACAGAGAACTTACTCTTCAATTTCCAGAGGTATTTAATAAAATTGTGAATACCTTTGTAATTGGATTTACAGAAACCATGCGAAACATCAAATATGTTGACCAGAATGTGAATTATGATGAATTCTGTAAATACAACAAGGAGAATGATAAACGAAAAGCAACCAGCGTCTTTATTACAAATTTGATTAAAGAAAATGTCATTGAAATCGATGTATTAGTGTCACTGATTTCTGATATACAAACCATCTTGGATGAATACATGAATACTCCAAACAAGACGAACGAAGTCGAAGAGATAACTGAAAATATATTCCTGTTATTTACAAATGATATGAATTTATTACAAAAAACAAATACAAATCATCTGTTTGATAAAATCCGGGTTCTCGCATCTATGAAACCCAAAGAACTTCCGAGTATTTCCAGTCGAGCCATTTTTAAATACATGGACATTTTAGAAAAGTTTCAGAAAAGTCTCGCTGAATCTTCACATAGATGAAACAGATTATACCTATTACAAAACCATATACAAAAACAGAATAAAAAATAACCACATAATATATAATATGAATCGCTCTATATATTATGATGAAACACGAAAATTAGAAGAGGAAGATATGGGGTATGAAAGTCCTTTATATAAAATATCTTTGTATGACAAACCCTTTTTAATTTCTATTGGAAGAGAACGCAAATTAATAAACGAAGAAAAAAAACATCATTATTATTTTCCGGTATATTTGATGAATCAAAACAAGGTGCAAACTCAGATAGGGGTATTTGAATATGAAAGCAATATCGAAAATCAAACAGACCGATTACGTCCTTATTTAGATGAGAACGGAGATGTCGATTTGAATAGATTAGATGAACTTATTTTGTATGGGTATGCTACAGAAGAATATTTTGATAACATTCAATCCAGTATATCTGTGACGCCGGCGGTCTTATCAGAATTGGAAACACAGTATTTACAGGAAAAAACAAAAGCAGCAGAGGTATCAGAAACGGACAAACCATTGGATGACACTGACCTCGGAGTAGAAGTATTGGAACCCTTTGAATTGAATGAAACAGATATCCGTGTTTCAAAATCCATGGAAAGTGCAGACAAGGTTCTCCAAAAGGGTGTTTTCGATATTGATAAAACAGTGAAACGTCCAATTAGTCTACAAGAAGAAACCAAGGAAATCGCCAAACAAATGAAAAAGGAATATGTAGAACGCAAGAATCCGGAATGGATAGAAAAATTCATGAAAAATAATCATTATGATATTGTGGATGCAGAAAACAATGGAGATTGTTTGTTTGACACCGTGCGAATTGCGTATGAACAAATTGGTTACAAAACTACTATACAGAAGCTACGTGCAATTGTTGCAAAGGAACTCACCGACGAAATATACACGACTTACCGGGATTTATATCAGGGTGTTCTCGCAGAGAAAATTTCAATTGAGAAGAATATGCGAAAACTTGTGACAGTGAATAAAGAATTGAAACTACGATTGAAAAATATTCCTGCTACTGAAAAGGAACAACGCGCAGTTATTGTAAAAGAGGCGAACCTCATTGCACAAGAACACAAAGACCTCAAAGAAAAATATGCTGACAATGAGAACCTATTGGGAGAATTTAAATTTATGAAAAATGTGGATTCCCTTGACCAATTGAGAGATGTAGTGCAAACACCTGAATATTGGGCGGATAATTACGCAATTTCTATTTTAGAACGAGAACTGAATATGAAATTTATGATTTTTTCAGAATTGAACTACAACGAAAACGATTTGAATAATGTGTTACAATGCACTTCTGTAATTGAAAATACAGACGAGTTCTCTCCAGATTTCTATGTATTTACTACATACAGTGGAAATCATTACAGATTGATTACTTATAAAAACAAACGGTTATTTAGATTTGCTGAAATACCATATGATGTCAAAATCATGGTTGTTATTAAATGTATGGAGAAAAACTCGGGGATTTTCAATCAAATCCAGGATTTCCGTAATTTCAAGTCCAAATTGGGAGTGGATACAGGTATTACTGGCGGTGGTTCAGGAGAGGAGGATGATACGGATGAAGAACGACAGATGGGTAGCAGCATAGATAAATCCACTGTGTTTTCTTTTTATAATAAATCTGCCAGCACATCCAAAGCAGGAAAAGGAGACGGTGAAAAAATCTCAGGAGATAAAAGTTATGAATATTCTGATTTAGATTTGAAAAAACACAAGGATTGGCGGAAAAAATTGGACGATGATTGGGGAACGGTATTTCACATCGACAACATGAAATGGAATTCTGTGGAACATTATTACCAGGGAGCCAAATTCAAAAAACACAATCCACATTTTTATAAATTGTTCTCTGTAGGAAATGATTTCGATGGGGATGTAGAAATAGCCAAGTCGGCGGGGTCTCAAACAGGAATGGATTCTGTTGGAAAGGTCTTGCGACCCTCTGATATTAAAATTGACCCCGACTTTTATGGCAATCGACAATATGAAGAACGAGAACAAGCATTGTATGCCAAGTTCTCACAGAACGATGATTTAAAACAAATATTATTGTTAACCAAGAATGCTGTTCTCAAAAAACATGTTCCAAAGACTGTATCTAAACCTGATTATTTGTTAATGAAAGTGCGTGAGAGATTACAAAAAGAGGAGATTACAAGATAATGATAAAGAGAACACAAAGTAAAAAACACAAAAACAAAATAAAAAATAAAAAACACAAAATCACATAAAAATCAAAAAATTGATTTGTTTTTTTCAGAACAAACCAACTGTATAAATTGAACTCAATACAATTAAAACACTTGCTAAAACAAAATGAACTCTAACACTGCTAACACTGAAACCATGAAACCTACTGTTGAACAATTGGAATCATGGATGAATGGAACCAATACCAGCATTTATGTTCACTGGATTCCAGAGGAAATGACAAAGGAAATTGCCGAAAAATACTTTTACATTCTTGGACAAGTATCTCGTGTCGAATTTGTTCCACATAAAAATGGAAATGGACGCATGATGTTTGTGCATTTTGATGTCTGGAACAATTTACCAGAATCTCTGCAAATTCGTAAAAACATCGTTGATGCTGCACCAGAAGGATGTCCTCTTCCCATTCAATTTCAAACCATTCATGGAATAGTAAGAACTTACAGAATGATGTGTAAGATAAACATGCGACCTGTTCAAGAAGTTGATTACAATACACACCAATTATCGGATATGTTTGAAAGACTCAACAAACGCGTTACCGAAGAAATGACTCAAATGCGTAAAGAAATGGAACAACTCCGTTTAGAAAACATAGAACTTCGCGAACAATTGCAAACAATTCATACAACCACCACCTCAACCCAGACCAATGGTAATTGTTTCAAATAAATATAATACACGACATCCGACAACAACACAATAAAAAAATATTCAGTTTTATTTGAAAAAGAGAACAAAATAAAAAACGAAAAATAAAAAACGAAAATCAAACTAAAAACAAATAAAATTGAATATTTTTTTATGTGTTTTCCTTTTTTTATTACAATAAAATATAATCAGTTAGAATTAATAAATGGACTATTTACCAGGTGATTGTTCTCTTAATACACTTAATACAGTATATACACAACAAATCAAACCTAAAAATGTTTCTATAAACAGTGCAACTACTACTTTCTTATATTTTTGGAATAAGACTGCAACCCAAACCCAGTATGAATATTATTTATACAAAAAATCTTCTTACCCATCGAAATTCAATTCCAGTCCAAATATTATAAAAAAACCAAAAGTGGTTCAACCAATNCCCTCTTTTATAAAAAAAACACCAGTTTCGCATACCGGTTCTCTTCCTATTCCTTGTTCTCCTATTTATAAAAAAGACGAGAACTGGATGGAGAATTGGAACTGGGAGAAGGAAATCCCGAATATGCGTGTGATGCCATCGTTACTATTGGATAATAAAATTAAGATTCCTCGAACAACTACAATGGATTACTTACAAAATATGACAACTAAAAACATGAATACAACTCCAGTGTATGTTCCCAAAAGAAAAAGGGCATCAAACAATCCATTTGCCTCTAAAAAACCCCTTCAAAATATTCATTCTCCTTATTCTATCATTTTTAGTTATTCCGGTTCTCATTCTGTAGGATAGAGTAACATAGAGATACATATAGATACCAGTGGCGGATCATCTCATAAAAAACTTCAAGTTTTTATTATAGACATGTAAATTACATATTCTATATTTTTTTTGTTGTAGTGTCTACTCTTCTCCTTCGGAAATAGACATTCGCAGAGTGGATAGTTCAAAAATATAATCTGTTTTAGGGTATTGTTCTCTTTCTAATGAGAACCATTTGTCAAATATATCCATATTTTTAATGAAATCCAACGAACGATACCTCGATGATATAAATAAAAAAAAGTCCACCATATTTTTTTGTGTAGGATGGAATGCTAATGAGTTGTGATTATGCTCTCCACACCATTCTATAAACTCATTCGAATGAAACATACATATAGTCTTTAAAAAATAATAAGAGAACACATTTGTATTTTCTTTATATTTAACCTCTGTAATATTTTTATCTGAAGAAGGCACAACAAATAGTTCTCGATATGTCAAATCATAATGGTGTAATATTTTGGAACATTGAAACAATGAAAACAACGTCTCCAATTGTATGTATGATTCAATCTGTTTGCACACCTTTTTCATATCCATAATACTCATTACACCAGATGCAGTGTGTTTTTTATATTTGGTCACACATATAAAAATAATATTGACGAGTTCTGCACACATTTCGCAATATGTTTCGTAAAAACGAATGTTATTGCAGTCAATACAGGTTGAATTAAATATATTTTTGAACACATTCACAATTTTCGCATCAACTTCTTGTTGAGGTCTATTTGAAAAATCCAATCCCATGCTATGAAAACACTCGTGAATGAGAACCTTCAACCATTCTTCCCTTCTAAAAATATAAATTTCATTCTGTGTGTCATCGTCATCGTCATCCATGGAACAACTATACGTAAATGCAGAATTTGCATGGTTTTTATCAATGGGTTCTCCTTTTTCTTTTGGTAACATCTTTTTAAGGTCCGACANATAAATATAAATGTTCAGATGNTCTAATGAACATGATGTATCCTTACTGTAATGACATAATGTAAACAAACAGATAAAAATGTTTTTTATCATAACGTCCATTGCGTGATATGTATTTTTTGTATGAATATTTTTTTTATGATAAGGTTGAACCAAATAAATTGTGAAATTGCGAGAACCTATGGAGAATAAATACCGTTTTCCAATCTTTTTAGAGACAGATAAATTTGTTTTGATTTCTTCTGTAATAAAATCATAGCTATTCCCTTTCGGTATCGTATTTTCTGGTAATATATATTCGTTGTAAGATGTGCAAAGTTTCCATGCGTTCTCTGCTAATTCCATTTGATGAATAATACCATAAATAAAATGTTTGGATGCATCTGATAATTTGGTTTGTCGTTTTATTGTTGTATTTTTATGAAAATGTTTTCCGAGAAAATCAATCATTTTGTTGGTGTCGGATGGGATAAATGACATATTATATAATATCCATCTATAATATCTGCGTGTATACACCGAGACCGACACCGACAACCGATATATACCGTATAAAATTGATATTTCCAACGGCTCTATATACACCATACAATACATCATCATAAACAATATAATACGAATTTGTGTTATATTGTTAATATAGTGAAAACATCTAAATAACAACCTTTGTATAACATCTTAACATATAAAACTGGGTATACCAAAGTTAAACAAATTATTAATAGAAAAATGTTCTTCAAATTCTATTAAGAAGATACATATTAAAAAACTCTTTAATAAAAAAATAGCAGTAGACATTAGCATTTATCTCTACAAATTCCTGGGGGAAGGATATTTTATGGAACAAGTCTATCTGTTTTTGTCGATTTTCAAGTATTACTGTATTCATCCTATATTTGTGTTTGATGGAAAACCGCCCGCCGAAAAAAACGCTTTATTGAAACGCAGATATTGTGAAAAACAGGCAGCTCAAACAGAATATACACTGTTGGAAAAAACCCTGTCAGACATCTCGGACCCCGTCGTTCTCTCAGAACTCCAACACAAGATGAATTCATTGAAAAAGAAAATGGTGCGTCTTAGTTATTATCATATAGACCAAGTCATTGAATTGATTAATGCATTTGGGTTCGAATATTATCTGGCACCACATGAAGCAGACCAATTATGTGTTCATCTTACTGTATCTGGTAAAACATATGCATGTATGAGTAATGATATGGATATTCTTGTCTCTGGTTGTCCCTATGTGATACGCAATTTAAATTTGATGACACACGAAATATACATGTATGACACACACAGTATATTGTCGGATTTACAATTGTCATTTCAAGAATTCCGCGAAATCATAGTATTGTCTGGAACAGATTATGAATTACCAGAATCGACCGAAAAATCAACTACTGATGTTATTAAATTCTCAAATATCAGTATAAAAAAGGCGTTTGAATATTACAAACAATATAAATCGATTGAACCGGTGGAAATGCGATTTATAGAAATATTACAAAACGATGTTGATATTGGTGAAAACACGTTCTATGATTGGTTGCATAATAAAGGAATTATTCAAAAACAAACCATGCAAAAGATAAGCTCGATGTTTGATATTTCAAATTACGCAAGTGAAATGAATGAATTCATTGATAAAAATACACCTACAGAAAAACCAAAGATGAATGTTTCTACAATAAAAACGATTATGCAAAAATATCATTTTATATTTGTTTGATGGTCAGTATTATGCAAAATATTTTAGTTGATGTTTCTTATTTTCTTTTTGTTTTTTTATGGAATCATCTATGGATTACATCTGGAACGAACATATTCTATGAATCCTTGTAAAAAAATATATAGAACTGCAACCTATATATTTTTTATTTGTCTTATCGTGTGGCATGTGTCTACTCACCTTATACAATTGTTGAAATGTAACAACCAGCATAATCTTCAATACCTGTATGTGTCAAACAGATGGAAATATCAATGTAAATGTCACCATTTAATTTTGCCCATCTATGGCAAAATAACCAATCTTCTGAATAATAATGACCGTCTTCTACATTGCAGTCAAACAAAGCATATGCCATTTTGTTTTCTTCTTCCTTTAAAAATCCAATATCATCTACATATTTTGTGTAGGAATAGGCTGTCATCATTTTTTCAATAAGAGGACGTCTTATCATCATAAACCCGGTTGCCAAGTGTTTGACTTTTGTAAGATTGTTCTCAACATCAAGTGAATTGGACAAGTAGTTAATATTATACTTTACCATATTGAATCTTACCATGTCTTCGTCTTTGATTACATCTTTTAACATAGAATCGTTTTTCTTTTTTAATAGTCCTTGGACAACATTGGAATTATATGGGTTTAATGGGTCGTTCACGAGTTTCTTCCAATCATATTGTTTTAATGGGTATACTCCTCCAACCAAATCCTTGTCAGCAATCAATAATTTGAGGATTTCAATGGGTTCCCACGTAATATCATTGTCGATAAATAAAAAATGGGTGGCATCTGAGTCGGTCATTGCTCTGGCAATCAAATTGTTGCGTGCACGGCTCACCAAGCTGTCGTTCCTACAGAATTCTATTTTTAATGGAACGCCGATTTCGCGAAACAATCTGACGGTATTTATTAGTGAATAAACGTAATTTGAATAACACATGCTTCCAAAACAAGGTGTCAAAATATATAATTTGACCTTATTGGTTTCCAAGTAAACCTTTAATTTTTCTTCAAATACACTTTGTTGTGCTTGCTTTATCGATAAATTATCTGAGTTTTCTTGAGAAGGTGCAGGTGCAGGAGTAGATGCAGATGCATCAGTAGAAACAGGACTCTGTTCAGAATATAAATTCTTGTCCTCGTCAACGATGTTGAATTTAATGTTGTCTTCGCTCATACTATACTTGTGTATAATGACTATTATATATATATTGTTTAAATGGTTTTGTAGTAATTCATTTATATAAACCAAATCGGTTTATGTAGATGAAAATTATACAGTCGAGATATTATTTTTATTACACCTTTTCTCATTTAAAACGCCCATTTTATTAGGCAAAAAAATAAGAAAAAAATGTAAAATCAATAGTAGGAATTTCACCTACGATGGTCTTACTTTTTCATCTTCCTTGTTTTTAATTGAAGATGTGAAAGACGAAATTTGAAAACATACTGGTCGTTCTTGGTATAATACCTCGAAAATAAAAATATTTATTATCATTCCATAATAAATATTTAGTTTGTTTGTTTTGTTCGGCGTAATGTGAACGTAAATGTATTTTTTCTTGGTGATTTTTTCTATTGTTTCTGATTATACGTTAAAAACTGCTTATGCAGTGGCGGCAGGAGCAGCGGATTTAATGAAGTGATGCTTCATGTATTTTTGTAAGTTAAAGTAAGTAAGGGCATCGGTTTTTCCAAGTTTAAGAAGTTTGGCTAATTTGGCATCAGCGTTGATTTTGCGTCCGTTGGTAGGGTCTTGGAGTTTGGCAGCACGGATGTAAGCATGGATTTCCTTGCTGACAGCGGTTCTGGCAAGTTCAGTTCCTTTCTCCTTTCCAAGGAAAACAGCTAATTCGTCACTGATAAGAGTTGGTTTAACAAATCCAGAAGGGGCTCTGTTTCCAGAAGTGCGCTTCTTCTTTTGGGAAGCTTTTTGGGCACTCTTTAATTCACGAGCAATAGCCTTGTCAAGAACTTTGTATTCGTTCTTCATGGCAGCAACAACAGAGGTGAGTTTGTTGATTTTCTCGCCAAAGTCAGCGAGTTTAGAAGTAAGAGATGAAACATCTGATTGTTCGCTATCAGTAGCAACTGGCTCGGCAACTGGAGCAGGAGCAGGGGCAGCAACATCAGATTTAGACTCTTTTGGGGCTTTAACCTTCTTTTCGGCTTTTGGCTTTTCGGCAACAGGAGCAGGGGTGGATTCAGTAGTTTTAGCAGCTCTAACCATCTTGTGATTATATACTACTATATAGGTTCTTTTTTAAGTATTTTAACGCAAATATATATTTATTTTTGACTTGAATTAAGCAAATAAAAATATTCCTAAAGTTTTTGTTTTTACATGCAAGTTTTTCGGACCCCTCCTTTTGGACCCAAATTAATAATGAATGGATTCATACAACCAAGGCATTGACAATCGAGCCGGGGTGGATACAACAGTTAATGCTGATAAAACATGCAAGGCTCCTATTTTTCTATATTCATCATCAAAACCACAATATACTAAATATTCCATGACTTTCACACAAATCTCCTTCATAACTTCCATTTGAATCTGATAAAAATCAAGGTTCCTTCGTGAAATTTCATGAAATGGGTCAGCGACAATACAAATTTTGTGTTTGGTTTCACTAGTTAATCCGCCACGATAATTCCAAATTTCATACATGATTCGATACAGTCGGATATATTCACGTCTTCCTAAACTAGTAAACCATGACATGTTTGTGTAATTGCCCAACAAATCAATTTCCATAAAAAGTCCTTGTATTCTTGTATAAATGGGATTTGCTCGAATCACTCTTAATTGCTGCCAACGTTCTTGAACCATTGTATTATTTTCTACTAAATAAGTTTGTGATGGTTGCACTCTACGGGTGTCGTTATTTACGTTCCTATTTCCATATCGTATTTGATACATTCGGGATAATGATTCATTACGGCGTGACATATTGTGTGGTATGCTTTCATTCTCATCATTATATATTCGTAACATATGATGCATATTTGTAAATATAGGTGCATCCGCCGGTAATGAAAATATGATTTTTATCAAATTATACAAAATAATAATATTCTGAATGATAGTAGAGGATATAATTTCACGGTTGTATGGATTTTTTATTGCCTTTTTCGTTTTGATTAAATGGGCAAGAGATATGATATTACAACCAAAAGTAAATTTTCCGTCGTTTGATTTAAAAGATACAAAAAATTCCATGGGTATTTCGGTAAGAGGTTCTAATGTATAAAAATCATTTTCATTCACACATATTTTGGTATTTTTATAAGCATCTCCTCGTAATGCAAATGATTTGCGCGTAATATATCCTCTATANACACTCTGTATTTTTTGTGTTTTGAAGGATTGTTTAAACTTNCCNTGAATNCGTTCTATTAAAACAGGTTTGTTTCCTGTGACTTTTAATTTATTATACTTTGCAATTTGTTTTAATTCTGGCAATTTATATTTGGATAACAGAACAGATTTATTAAAATAATCTAGGTAAGACATTTCAATGGGTAATCGATTTTCTGTATTTTGTGGTCGCTGTTCTCTTTGAGTTTTTTTTTGTAATTCATTTTCATTTATTTTGAATATGTCACTGTTATAAGTAATCAATGGTTTTGAAAACATAATATTTATTATATTATAATATATCTATATTATTTGTTTGACAGATATTTTCAGGTATACATTATATACAGCATATATCATACGGAGAACAAGTGTATGGAGAACAACATAACTCTATTCCCATATTGTGCGTGAAAAATATTTCATAAAATTGATTTAAAAAGGACACACTATACATATCATACACCACATATCTAGCTCTACTTGAAAATGTCTAAAACTTACACTGCAAACACTTCTACTGCAAACTCTACCGTGAAAAAAGTAATTGAATTTGCTGATTGGAACCCTAAACTCCACAAATACATGGCTCCAAAAGTAAATGATAAAGGCGGGAAATCCATATCACTTATTAGCAAGCAAACTAACCGAGCACTTCACTTAAACACTCCTCTTATGATGACATGGGGCGTNTCTGACTTTTGNGATGAACATGGCAATTCTGATGGAAAATATAAAATCTCAATTAATTTTCCAAATGAAGAATACAAAACAACAGAAACCGACACGTTATTAAAAAAGATGATTGAATTCCAAGAACAAGTTTTAGACGATGCTGTTGAAAACAGTGAATTATGGTGGGGAGAAAAAATGTCTCGCGAATTAGTGAATCACACCTTCTTCCCATTTTTGAAATACAAGAAAAACAAAGATACTAAAAAATTTGATTACACCAGTGCTCCTTCCATTCACGCAAAGGTTCCATTTTATGATGGAGCGCGTTGGGATGTTGAATTGTATGATACCAATTACAACTTGATTTTCCCATGCGAACACGCGGATTTAACACCAGTTGATTTCATACCCAAGATGAGCAAAGTTGCCTGCACTCTTCAATGCACTGGTCTTTGGATTGGTGGTAAGGGATGGGGTCTCACTTGGAAATTGGTTCAATGCATTGTAAAGCCAAAAGAAACAGAATCTATTAAAGGAAACTGTCAAATCAAGCTGTCTGAAAATGACAGGGTGAACATGGAAAAACAAAATCCAAAGGAATATGAGGATTTTGATAATGGTGATGTTCCTGAAACAAAATCATTTGCCGCAACAGCACTCGTTGAAAACAGCGATGACGATGACGAAGACGAACCAGCTCCTGCTCCTGCTCCTGCTCCTGCACCAGAAAAAGTAGTCGCTGCTCCTGCTCCTCCAGAAGCTCCTAAGAAAAAGGTAATTGTTAAGAAAAAGGTAACTGCATAAACGCATTCGAAAAAAACCCATAAAAATAATACATCAATACGGTAATATATCTCAACACATGTCTATTTGTATATATTTTTTTATGTCACCGACATGAACTGAACCATCTTTACAAAATATAAGTGTAAGCCATTTATATTTTGAATTATAATTATGAACTCCGACTCCGCACATGCACATACAGATGCTCTGCTATTTATACATAACAACTTATTATTCCAATGTCAAATATATAATAATATCTCCAAGTTTACTCGTGTTATACATGTCGTCTATATTGATTCGCGGAATGCCTTGTTCATACAAATATTGAATCTGTTTTTTTTTAATGAACAGTTTTTCACTTGGAAATGTAATCAATTGAGAACCCAATGAAAATTCCAACCTGTTTTTTTCGAATACCTCAGTAATTGGCTTTGATAACCATACATGAATATTATTCTGGTCATCAATGAGTATATTTTCAGGTAACACTGGAAAGCAGTCCACATATATTTCATTGGATTCATTGGATGATTCATCGGATGATTCTTCGGATGATTCACCGGATTCGTTTGAAACCAGTGGTTTTGGTTTTATATCATACACCAATTGTTGATGCCATAATGGCACAATGTATACATGTTGGTTTATCGTTAATTTATACACATTGGATGCAAATAAATCGTCCAATACAGGATGTAATATGATTCGCTCATCTTTTTCAAATTTGTGTTTTACAATTTCATGTATGTTCTCTATAAATTCGTCGGAAAAATGAAATACATCTGAATAGGTCACAATGATTTCATACATCCGTTTCAATATATGTTTATCAATGTTTTTTATAATGTGAATCGCTTTCTCTTCGCATATTTCAACGATTTTTCGCATAAATTCAATCAAAACAAATCTGTTGGATGATTCTTCTTTAAACACCCCAGACAAGAATGATTTTAAAATATAAACATAGTCCATATATTCTGCTTGATTGGTAGTATCAGACACATCAAACAAATAATTATTCTGTAAGTAATCATATGCCTCTTTTACTTCTTGAAATCGTTCCGTTGCATCTTGGTTACTATTTTTATCTGGGTGATATTTCAGAGCTAATTTCCTGTATGACTTACGAATCACCTCTTCTGTGGGCGACCATTCTTCGATTTGCAATATAGTTAATGCCTGTTTTTTTGTCATGGTGGTTTCATTTGTCATATCCTTTTATCTTTACTATAATGTAAAACATAATACTTTCTAAATGGTATATGGGACGATAATTATTGTTAAAATATTTTAAAAATACATATATCTTTTGTAAGACAGCCGACACATCTCTGGATTTCAATTGTCCGTTCAATATAAAATGCGTTAATATATACCATACACATTCTGTCATATCTAAATTGTATATCAATATATCATACAGTGAATCCCTGAAATTCATGAAATGTATCATATCACACTCGGTTATTTCATGAATAATTTTATCACAAATAATATTGAAAATGTCTTTGGGTATTTCTTCCGTAGAACTTATCAATGATAATGACTGAATTTCTTTGATGTTCATCAANGTATTTGTATCAATTTCTTGTAATATCTTGACTGCATTTGGTTTTTTAATCACCTTTTCCGCATATTCCAAGAATTGGGATTTGTCCGGTTTTTGTATATTCAATACCAAACAGCTGTTCAATATATTTGCCGGAATAAAACTAATATGTTCGGTCAGTATAATAAATTTTACCTGGATATTCATAATATGAAACGAATTATACTGTTGGATGTAACTATAAAAAATGTCTAATAATTCGCTGTGTATCATATGAAAATTCTTACAGAGAATAATTCCGATTTTTTCTTGTTTTACCGAGATAATATCCACAATCTGAAAATAAATGTCGTGCCANAGATTTTTAGAATTACACCCTAAGAATGACATGTCGATTTCATAATGAATNTCACTGATATGAAATATATACGTCTGTTTTTCGCTTTGGACGGTTATTTTCTTTTCGTATTTCAATTCACTTGGGCTATACTTTTTCAGAAAATACAGTATTTGCGAGTATTTTCCGGAACCCACTGCGCCATATACAATGATGTTCTCGAAATCTCGTAGTTTCTTTGGAAATCCGTATTGATATACATCCAATAGTTCTCTGTGTAGATTATATTTTTCAACAGAGGATATATATTCATCGGTGTTGGTTTCATAAAATTTCATGATACAGTTATTTATACATATTGGTTGAATTTTTTATGTTGTTTGACCGCACGCGTATTTATTATGTAATATATTGTATCACATAATACAACTATCCATCGCCGACATCACTATCCAAAGAAAGAGAACCTATTGGTATATGTCTCGACGAGCCTTTTTATTTTTTAAAAATTCAACAGCCAAATACATACTGTAAGGTGCTAATACCAACAATAAAACAGAAAATAAAATACCACTCACATTCAATATGATATTTTTAATTTTACCAGTAGAATAAGTTACTGTAATTATATAAGCGAACATAAATACAAAAATCATGAAATATTCTAATACATTTTTGTATGAACTCATAATCAATGCATTTGGTAGCGTCAATTGGTATGTATTAAAATCGTTTGTTGATTTTTTCCCGTAATCAAATACTGCAATGACAACTGCAGCCCCGCAAAATTGCAACAACAATGTAATTAATATAACAAACACGAANATTTTTACATAACTGCTATTGTCGGATGTAAAATCAAGGTTGAACTCCGGATTAAACAATGCACGCATCAATGTTTCTATGGATAACAAATCGCGGAATAAAAATAACACTGTAAAAAACAGTAGTATTAACAACACTATAAACAATATGAACTGTGTAGATTCTAAACGTAGATAATAAAATGCAATGAAATATAACACAAACAGTATTGTATATCTCAATACAATCGGTATGATATTGGCGATATCCATTTGAGAACTATTTATTGTAGTATTTGTTGGCGCCATCTTGGGTTACTTCTTATATTATTATATCATATTTTATCGGAACTATTGGAACTATTGGAACTATCGGTCTAACACACATTATATGTATCTTTTATCCATTTCAATAGTGTTTCTTCACTTGCAAATTTATAAGATTGTTTGAATTTGTGTATGTTATAAAATTCCGGTTTTGTCATATCTTCTGTTTTATAATAAATATATGCACCATACTTTCCAAGTCGTATGGATAAGTGGTCGTTCAGTATTCGAACTATCTTTTTATTTTCTATTGGACATGGAGAACCCACTTCTTGTTTTGCAGGTGTTTTTTCGTCGTTTGTATTTTTATCCTCGTCTATGTGACCTTCTAATGGTTCTGGTTTCACCAGGTCTTCTAAACAATATCCTCCACTACGCAGAACGTCTAAATCCAACACAATATCCTTGCGTATTGACTTGTATTCATATTCCCCCGTTTCCAGTATTTTTCTCAATACCGCTCCATATTTTTCATACACGATTTTATATTCATCCGTCTCCTTCACATCAAATATTTGTTTGACAAGGGTTTTTGTAGGCTTCATTAATATTGTTATTTCTTCGTTACATCTCTCACATACATCATACCAGTTCACCGCATTACCTAAAGCAATTTCATCCAATTCAGATTCCATTTGTTTTGTNTAATCATACGAGAACAAAGAATAAAAATGTTCTGTTAAAAAATCAGCAACCATNATACCAATCGGTTGTATCACCAGTTTAGATTTTTCTTCACCAAACACCTTATTCTTTTCCTCGATTATTATATTTTTGTCTGTCGACCGTAACATATATTCCGTTATTTTTATCGATTTCCCGGGAATATCCATTTTTTTTACATATTCGCGTTCAATATTTGTATCTACTATCATCGCATAAGTCGAGGGTCGACCGATTTCTAAATCTTCTAATTTTTTAATCAATGACGCCTCTGTATAATGTGAATGTCGATGAGTCATTACCACTGAAAATGCAACCGACTGATACGGTATTTCATTTGCAGGTAAACTCTTAAAATATAATGACAATCCGGTTCCAGACAAGGTTTCTTTATCGGTATTGTTCTCTGATAATTTTTTCCAACCAGCAAACACTGGAATTTCTATTGTGTGTCTATAAAAGTGATTCATCGGTGCAGACACACTGATTAACACATTCTGATAGGTAAAAGTGGACATACAACTCTCCACGGTATTCTTCCAGATTAATTTATATAATTTATTGGCGCGTTGGTTCTCTAAACTTACATCCAACAAAAGTATATTTGTAGGACGTATTGCCTCGTGCGGATTTGCAGTATCTGTGTTTTCAACCGTCTCCAAATTTCCTACATATTCTTCTCTATGGAATCGGTCAAGCACATATTCTTTCACTGACTTTGTAAAAATGGGACTGTATTTCAGAGATTCTGTTCTCATATACGTAATGTATCCATCCTGGTATAATTGTTGACAAATGGACATGGCTTCTTTGGGTCCAATGTGTAATAAAGATGATGCCGCTTGTAGTAACCCAGAAGTGCTGAAGGGTTTGGGAGGAGATTTATAATGTTCAGATGGAGAACCGATGTTCAGTTTGTGCGAATGGGTTTTGGTCATTTCTAAAAAATCAAGGATTTCTGTAGGTGAGTTCTCAAAGGAATGGTCCAACAGGAATTCTATTTTCTTCTGTGTAAAGACCCCGGTTACCTTGTATTTTTGCTCGGGAACCAGATTTTTTCGTTCCAATTCATTTTCATGGATAAGTCGTAAGGCAGGTGTTTGACATCTCCCCGCCGATAAACTGTTCTCTTTGTTCTTATACAAGTATTTCCACAATACCGGCGAAATTTTAAATCCGATAAAAACATCTAATATCTGTCGAGCTTGTTGTGCTTTTACCATATTCATGTCGACTGTGGTCGGATGCTCGACTGCCTTTAAAAGTGCGGGTTTTGTGATTTCATGGAATAATATGCGTTTGGTGATTGCTACGTCCAAATCAAACACTTGACATATATGCCATGCAATGGATTCTCCTTCTCTGTCTGCATCGGATGCTAATATGACGTTTGATTTATGGAACTTTGCGATAACGGACCTCATCCAATCGATGTGGGTCATTTTATCGGGCAACAACTCAAATGTAATTGAATAGTTGTTTTTCTTATCAATCGACTTTAATCCTGTGATTTTTTGTATGTGTCCCATCGAGGATATACAACAGTAATCGGTGCCGAGATACTCTTCTATTTTTTTGCATTTGGATGGAGACTCTACAATCACCAAATATGTTGAATATGATGCAGATTTAGGAATTTCCTTTTGAGTATTTGTATTTTTGTATTTTTTCACCTTGTAGTATTGTTTTACCATTGGGGGGTCTATCGATGAAGTATAATAATATATAGTAATAGTGTATAGTATTTATATTTTTTATTGCGTAATGTCTGCAAACAGTTTTAGCCCAGAATCTAAAATAGAATTGGAGGTGTTAAACTTTTTATACAAGGGAGTGGGTGAAATAAAACATATGAATATACCGGATGACAGTGAACTTACCAAAAAACAACACCAACAATTAAAAAAATACATTGATACAATACCCTTGTTTTATTTGAATATCATAAAGTATACCAAAACCTTGTATGAAGAAATTCGATTGTCCAAATTAAATGGTAAACCCCAGACAATTTATATTATTACAAAGAGAACAGACCCGTTGTTGGTTCGATTTTTTTCTAAAAAATATACGGAAGTTGATGCACCCTATCTTTTTATGGGAAAAAAGACGGATTATAATATTCGTTCAGACAAAGATAAGTATTCTAAAAGCCATCCATATTTATTTATGGATAAAAATGGCACGATAACCGATGGCAAACAGGATTTGTTTGAAATCTTTGATGAAAATATTGAAATCGATATTATACCCCCGTCTTCTCCTGAACCTTCTCCGGAACCCATGAAAATGAGCCAACCTAAAAAACAGGATAAATCCTTATCACCATTACAGCCATTACACCGTGATATAGGAACATCTCCCATGGAACCTGTGGCGGTCGAAACAGCAGCAGCAGCAGCTGAACCTGTGGTAGTCGAACCTGTGGCGGTCGAAACATCATCTGAACTTAAACCCGCAGTAGCTGAACCCGCAGTAGCTGAACTTAAACCCGAAAACAAAACACACTATAAATTAAAACCTGTTCACATCGATGTAGTTCATGCTATACCGATTATACCATCTATAAAACCGATTCATGCAATACCTATTACCAATAAAATCCAAACACGTAAAACAGAAAAGAAAACTCGAATAAAGATAATACTGCCAAAAAAACAGTTAAAAAATAAAATGCAAACAAAGAAACTCTCAACAAAGAAACTCTCAACAAAGAAACTCTCAACAAAGAAACTCTCAACAAAGAAACT
>JGI25917J50250_1000013_pt1 | contig 41941 bp, 38 predicted proteins | sample LauGreSBDMM110SN_4_FD_50250 | JGI IMG/M metagenome (IMG submission 50250) | reverse complement strand
CCGATTCTTCCCATATTTGTTGTTAATCGTGCCCCACAAATTTCTTCGTAAATTTCATATACTTTTTCTCTGAATTGAAAAACATACAAAAATCCAGTATAAGCTCCAGTGTCAACTCCAAGAATCGAATTACAAATCAAATGATCAGTAATTCTAGCNAATTCCATCACAATTACTCTTAAGTATTGTGCTCTTTTTGGAACTTCAATGTCTAAAAGTTTTTCAAGCGTCATCCACCAACCCATATTATTTATAGGAGAAGAACAATAGTTCATTCTGTCTGTTAGAGGTGTGATTTGATAAAAAGGTCTGTTTTCGGCAATTTTTTCGAATGCGCGGTGAATGTAACCAATTGTTGGTTCAGCTTCGAGAATCCGTTCGCCATCCATCAACAAAATATTTTGAAAAATACCATGCGTTGCAGGGTGAGTTGGTCCTAAATTAAGAATTGAAAGTTCACTTCCATCTTCATTTAGTTTCTCGTTTATTAGTTTAGCATAGCGATGCTCTGGTGATAATAATAGTTCTGACATTTGTATTAATTAGAAATTGATAATTGATAACTTTCAATTAACTATTTATAGATGTTCTTCCAAAAAATCTATCGTCTTTATCTGTTCTTCCTGAATCTTCCATTGGAAATTCTTTGCGCATTGGATGAGAAATCATCTCGTCCATATTTAAAATTCTTTTCAATTGTGGATGGCCAGTAAAATCAATCCCGTAAAAATCCCAAGTTTCTCTTTCCATCCAATTTGAACTCAAGAATATATTAGATATTGTTTTTATTTTTGGGGTCTCGTTCAGAAATGCTTTTATTTTGATTCTTTTGTTATCATACCAATTATGCAGGTGATAGACAACCGCAAATTGATGGTCTTCGTTGTTATCTGGATAATGAATTCCGCACAAATCGGTCAAAAAATGAAATCGTAAATCTTCGTTATTTTTCAAAAATAAAATAATTGCTGTGTTTTTATCCGCATTGATTTCAAATGAAAAAATGTCTTTTTCAACTTGAAAATTAAAAACATTGTCGCCAAAAGTTTCGACTAATTTATTTTGAATAGCTGTATTTTCTATGGCCATTTTAATTATTGGATATTATAGGAAGCTAATAATTCTTGGTATTCTGGTGAACTTCTTCTGCGAACAGATTCTGATCTAACCAATTCTTGTAATTTCATTACGCCATCAACAATTTGTTCTGGTCTTGGCGGACATCCTGGAACATAAACGTCTACTGGAATAACTTTGTCAATTCCCTGAAGTACAGAATAAGTATCAAAAATTCCACCAGAAGAAGCACAAGCTCCAACGGCAATCACCCAGCGTGGCTCAGACATTTGTTCGTAAACTTGTCGAAGAATTGGTCCCATTTTTTTAGAAATCGTTCCCATCACCATTAACATGTCGGCTTGACGAGGAGAAAAACTTACTCTTTCTGAACCGAATCTTGCCAAGTCATAGTGCGATGCCATAGTTGCCATAAATTCAATTCCGCAACATGATGTGGCAAAAGGCAATGGCCAAAGTGAATTGGCACGCGCCATTCCTACAACATCGTTCAGCTTTGTGGCGAAAAAACCTTCTCCCGAAACGCCTTCTGGTGGCGCAACCATATTTATTTTTGAGTCGCTCATTTTAAATTTAGAATTTTAAATTTAGATTTCAGAAATACTAAATTCATTTTAAATAAATTATATAATTCAAGTAATTTGTCTTTAAGATTTCAGGTTTAAAAAAAATTTAAACGCTGCATTCTGAAATCTAAGTTCTACTTACTCCCAAATCAATGCTTTCTTCTTAATGATGTAGAAAAAACCAACCAAAAGTAATGCCATGAAAAGCATCATTTTTAAAAGGCCTTCCATGCCTAATTCTCTAAAATTGATTGCCCAAGGATAAAGAAAAATTACTTCGACATCAAACAAGACAAACAATATAGCAACAAGAAAATACTTTACAGAAAATGGAATCCTTGCGTTTCCAACAGATTCGATACCACACTCAAAGTTTTTACTTTTTATTTTAGATTTCCTGCTAGGCCCTAATTTTCCTGAGAGAAATATCATGCCAACTACAAAACCAACCGCAAGTATAAATTGCATTAGAATTGGAAAATAATCCATTTGATTTGATTGCATCTTGAATTTTTAAAAAATTTTTACAAATATAGTCGTAGCCTATTTAAAACACAACCAAAAAAACGATTTTCATGTCATGAAAACGATTGAATTTGTCTAATTTTTATTCGTTATAAATAAGGGATTAAAAAATTTAACCCGTGTTGAACTTTTTTGATGTAAAAAGATCAATTCAACCACCAAATATTGCCGTTCAAAATAATGGCAAAAGATACCCAAAGTAAATACGGCACAAAAAGATAACCTGCTGTTTTGTCGATTTTATTAAATTTCATGTAAGTTTCATAAATCATCAACCAAAGTAAGATAATTTCTATCAAAGCCAGCATTGGATTTTTTAATCCAAAAAATAAAAATGACCATAAGGCATTTAATACTAATTGAATAAAGAAAAACAATAATGCGTTTTGCACTTCTCCTTTTTTTATTTCGATTTTATTCCAAACTAATCCGGCAGCAATTCCCATAAAAATAAATAAAGTGGTCCAAGCCACAGGGAATGCCCAATTTGGCGGGTTAAAACTTGGTTTTACAAGAGTTGGATACCAAGTTGCTACACTTGACCTTGTAACGATACTTGACAAATAGCCAACGGCTAAACAAGTGACAACAAAAATCAAAATTTTCACATATTTATTCATCTGGGTTTTTTATTTTGTGTTTTTTGTAAAGCTAAACAAAATCTTTTTAGAATGAAACAAATTTGTTAATAAAGCAAAAAAAGTATCTTTGTAGAAATTTACGTTGATGATTTTAGAAACAGACTTTATTCCGAAAGCATTTTCAAATGAAATAGAACATGGAAGTTTCAGTTGGAGTGCGCCGAGTAACATCGCTTTGGTGAAATATTGGGGAAAGAAATCCAATCAAATTCCTGCAAATCCATCAATCAGTTTTACGTTGAACAATTGCAAAACGATTACTAAATTGTCTTTTAATACAATTGAAAAGGCAGAAAATTTTAGTTTCGATTTGTTGTTTGAAGGAAAACCGAAAGAAGACTTTAAACCGAAAATTCAAAAATTCTTCGAAAGAATAGAAATTTATTTGCCTTTTTTAAAGCAATTTCATTTTATCATCGATACGCAGAATACTTTTCCACATAGTTCCGGAATTGCCTCTTCAGCATCAGGTATGGCTGCTTTGGCTATGAATTTGATGTCTCTTGAAAAGCTTTTAAACCCCGAAATGACCGAAGAATTTTTCTACAAGAAGGCATCGTTTTTGGCGCGATTAGGTTCGGGAAGTGCATGTAGAAGTGTTAAAGGAAGCGTTGTCGTGTGGGGAAATCACATCGACTTTAAAGAAAGTTCAGATTTTTTTGGTGTCGAATTTCCGGCAAATATTCATGAAAATTTTATTAATTACCAAGATACTATTTTGCTGGTTGACAAAGGTGAAAAGCAAGTTTCTAGCACGGTTGGGCACGATTTGATGCATAATCATCCATTTTCTGAACAAAGATTTTTGCAGGCAAATCAAAATTTATCAAAAATAAAAACAATTTTAGAAAATGGAGATGTAGCAGAATTTATAAAAATTGTTGAAAGTGAAGCTTTGACTTTACATGCCATGATGATGACATCGATGCCTTATTTTATTTTGATGAAGCCCAACACTTTGGAAATCATCAACAAAATTTGGAAATTTAGAAATGAAAAAAGCATTCCAGTTTGTTTTACGCTCGACGCAGGGGCAAATGTGCATGTTTTGTATCCCGAAAACGTTAGCGCCGAAGTTTTGCAATTTATTAAAGCCGAATTAGTTGGCTATTGTCAAAATGGTCAGTATATTTGTGATCAAATTGGAGAAGGATCAAATTTAATTTTTTAGACATTCAAAATTTTATGAAAGGACCATTGTTTTACTCAAAGATTTTACTTTTCGGAGAATATGGAATTATTCGTGATTCTAAGGGTTTGTCTATTCCGTACAACTTTTATAATGGTGCTCTGAAATCAGATGATAAAACTTCTTCGGAAGCCATAAAATCTAATGGAAATTTGAAGCGTTTTGTCGATCATCTAAAAAATTTACAAAACGAACAATCAGCATTAGTTGCATTTGATTTAGAAGCGTTAGAACTTGATGTCGAAAATGGAATGTACTTTGATTCCAGTATTCCGCAAGGTTATGGAGTTGGCAGTAGTGGTGCNCTGGTNGCTGCTATTTATGACAANTATGCNCAAAATAAAATTACTGTTTTAGAAAATTTGACGAAAGAAAAATTACTTCAATTGAAAGCTATTTTTTCTCAAATGGAAGGTTTTTTTCATGGGAAAAGTTCTGGTTTAGACCCTTTGAACAGTTATTTGAGCATTCCAATATTGATCAACTCTAAAGACAATATTGAAGCAACTGGTATTCCAACACAAAGTTTGGATGGAAAAGGGGCTGTTTTTTTATTAGATTCGGGCATTGTTGGAGAAACCGCTCCAATGGTCAATATTTTTATGGAGAATCTCAAAGACAAAGGTTTTAGAACAATGTTGAAGTCGCAATTTATCAAACATACTGATGCATGTGTGGAAAATTTTCTTGGTGGCGACATAAAATCTTTATTTTCAAACACCAAAAAATTGTCAACAGTGGTTTTGAATAATTTTAAACCAATGATTCCAGAACAATTTCACCACATTTGGCAAAATGGAATTGACACTAACGATTATTACTTAAAGCTTTGTGGTTCTGGTGGAGGTGGCTATATTTTAGGTTTTACTCAAGATTTAGAAAAAGCAAAAGTTTCTTTAAAAGATTACCAACTCGAAGTAGTTTATCAATTTTAAGTAGTTAAAGTTTAAGGTTTCAAGTATTCAAATCTTTCAAGAACTTTCAACCAAAAAACATTTTTAATTATGAACAGAAAAAATAAACTGCTATTGCTGAAAGTTGTCAGTTTATTTTCTGTCGTTCGTGGCTATTATATTCCCATAATTGTTTTGGCCCAATACCTTTCTGCAGTTTTTATTCTGGCTCCNGAAAAACGAGCTTTGGCAGTAATTTTTGATTTCAATTTATTTTTTATTGTCTTGGCGTCTACTTTAACAATTGCATCTGGCTATATCATTAACAGTTTTTATGATTCCCAAAAAGATTTGATCAACCGTCCAAATAAGTCTAGATTGGATCGTTTGGTAAGTCAAAAAACGAAATTAACTGTTTATTTTTCATTGAATTTCGTTACTGCTTTCATTGCTTTTTTCGTTTCTTTTCGAGCAGTTTTGTTTTTTTCAGTTTACATTTTCTTGATTTGGTTTTATTCTCACAAAATTAAAAAAATGGTTATCTATGGCAATTTGATGGCGGCACTTTTGGCGGTTTTACCTTTTTTTGCAATACTATTATATTATAAGAATTTTTATCAAGTGGTTTTTTTTCACGCCACCTTTTTGTATGTCTTATTGTTAATTAAAGAAATGATTAAGGATCTAGAAAATCTTCAAGGAGATTTTGCTAACGATTACAGAACTATTCCGATAGTTTACAGCAATCAGATAGCAAAAAAAATAATAACTACTTTGTCTATATTAAGTATAATTCCAGTTTATATCTTAATTGAAATTTTTGATGTTGGTTATATGGATATTTATTTTTACGGTTGTTTGGTTGCGCTGATTTTTTTCGTTGTGTCACTTTGGAAATCAACTACTAAATCTGAATTTTTGAAATTACATAATCTTTTAAAAGTCTTGATTGTGTTGGGCGTTTTTTGCATTTTGTTAATTAAGCCAAGTGTTTTCGATAATCTTGGAAAGATATTAGGTTAATTTTTAAAGCAATCAATTATGAATAAAGAAGTTGTTCTAGTAGATTTAGGACTCAAAGATTATAAAGAGGCATGGGATTTTCAAGAAAACATTTTCAAAAAAATTGTTGATTTAAAAATCCAAAACCGAAAAGAAAACCTAGCGCTAAAAACACCCAATTACTTCATTTTTGTGACCCATCCTCATGTCTATACTTTAGGTAAAAGTGGCGACATTTCCAATTTGCTTTTAAATGAAAAACAATTAGAATCAAAAGGTGCGAAGTATTACAAAATTAACCGTGGTGGAGATATAACATACCATGGACCAGGGCAAATCGTTGGTTATCCAATTCTAGATTTGGAGAATTTTTTTACGGATATCCATCAATANTTGCGTTTTTTAGAAGAAATNATCATTTTAACTTTAGCAGAATACAATATTGAAGCNTCCAGAAGTGAAGGAGAAACNGGTGTTTGGCTTGGAGTTGGAACGCCATTTGCAAGAAANATTTGTGCCATGGGCGTAAGGGCAAGCCGATGGGTTACTATGCATGGGTTCGCCTTAAATGTAAATGTTGATTTAGGTTATTTCGACAATATAATTCCCTGTGGAATAAGAGGTAAAGCGGTTACGTCTTTGAATGTTGAATTAGGTTTAGAAATAATAGATGAAAGCGAAATAAAAAATAAAATTTTAAAACATTTTGCCAATTTATTTGAAGCCCATATCGAAGATGTTCAAATTTAATTGCTCTAAACAGAATCTACAATTCCTTTATTTTATTAAATGTCTTCTATTTTTAAATAAATACGAAGATTTTTTTTTGTAAGAACGTGGCAAAATTTTTGATAATAAAAAATTGCCACTTAAGTTGTGGCAATAAAACGATTTTGAAAAATTTGCCACGCATGTGGTGGCAAAAAAGTAATTTTTAAATATTGGCCACAACTATGGAAAATGAAATTAAATTGCAAGCACTATTGGGCTTGAAACAAGAATATGTTGCGATGATTTTAAAAGTAACACGAACACAATGGTCGATGTTTGTCTTGGGAAAAAGAGATTTGCCAATAAATGCAAAATTAAAACTAGCGGAACTATTGACTTTTGTAAGTTCCGATGTTGATGCTGCCGACATTAATGCATTGGTTTTGAGTACAGCGTCGAAAAGAAGAAAAATTTTTGAAACTCAGCAAAAAAGCAACCTATTTCAACAAATGAAAGTTGAAAGAAAATTGACAGCACTAGTAAAAAAGTACGAAATGGCAGTCGCTTCAATCAAAGTCATTGGTTTTTTGGAACAATCACAGTCGTTATCTCAACATGAACAAAATTTTTGGGCTTTAATTAAAATGGATGCTGTCAGAGAAATGGAAAAAAATTGTGAAGTAGTGCAAGAAAAATGGCAACTAAAGTTGAAAACACTACAATTTGAAGCAATGCTGATCAATGAAAAACTTTAAACTTACCAATTGTAAAGTAAATACTTGAAAGTTTTAGTTTTTCTTCAAAATTTGATAGGTGCTTTTTACTACTTAAAATGTACTGTATGAAATTTTAAGTCGTTTAGGCATATCTAAATTGATTGCAAAAGTTTTTTTTGCCTGTTATTTCATATTGTTTTGATTCTGTTGCCCTCCGTCAATCAAAAAAAATCTGATATCAAAAAGTGTTTCTTCGTTGCAATTAAATAAGTTGACACCGTTTCCTCATAAAAATAGAAAAAACACTTTTTTAAATCTCCAATTCCAATTGAGTTGGCANAAGTTTAAAGCTCAAACGGTGGTATTTTGTAANGCCGTATTTTNTAATAGCTTCGCGGTGTTCTTTTGTTGGATAACCTTTATTTTGTTTCCAGTTGTACATCGGAAATTCTTCATGAATTTTATCCATATATTCATCTCGGTATGTTTTTGCCAATACAGATGCCGCAGCAATACTCATGAACTTTGAATCTCCCNTCACAATACTCGTAAAAGGAATATTATTAAAAGTGCCAGTTAGATTTTTTGAATTATAGAAAGTTTTTTCTAAAGGTCGATTTCCATCTACAATTATATATATAGGTCTAGGATTTAATTTTAAAATTGAATCTCCCATTGCTTTCAGAGATGCGTTTAAGATATTGATTTCGTCTATAATNGTCGGTTCCAAATGAGTAACCGCAAATGAAATGGCTTGCGTTTCTAAAATTGGTTTTAAATCAAATCTAATTTTTTCAGACAGTTGTTTAGAATCATTTAGCTTTTGGTTTTTAAAATGCTCAGGAAGAATTATTGCAGCAGCGGTTACAGGTCCTGCCAAACAACCTCGTCCAGCTTCATCTGTTCCAGCTTCTAATTTATCAGATTTAAAAAATAAACTTAACATTCAAATAATTTTGGTAAAAATACTATTTTAGACACAACCTGTTGCACATAATTTAATCTTTGAAGGAGGATAATTCGATTTATTTATTTATTGAGCATTTTTTTTAACACACTTAATTTAAATTATTAAGTACATTTATTTGTTTAATTAAGAAATTATTAAGAAGTTTGCAGAATAACTAACTCAAATAAAATTAATATGAGATCGAAATTCAAATGGATTTTTACGCTTTTACTAGCGTTATCAATGCAGTTTTCTTTTGCACAACAAGACAAAACTGTTTCAGGTGTGGTTTCTGACGCAACAGGTCCACTGCCAGGTGCAAATGTTCAAGTTCAGGGAACTACTCGTGGAACTTCAACAGATGCAGATGGAAAGTTTAGTATAAAAGCCAAGTCTGGTGATGTTTTAGAAGTTTCTTTTGTAGGTGCTGCACCTGTAAAAGTAACAGTAGGTGGAGCAAACACTTACAATGTTAAATTAATGCAAGGTACAAATCTTGAAAATGTAGTAGTAACGGCATTGGGTATCAAGAAATCTGAAAAAGCCATTGGTTACGCTGCTCAAAGTGTAAAAGGTTCAGCTTTAACAGAGGCGAGAGAATCTAACTTAGTTAACGCATTAAGCGGACGAATTGCAGGAGTTCAAGTTACAGCAACTTCGGGAGCTGTTGGATCTTCTTCAAGAATCGTTTTAAGAGGAAATTCTTCTATCACAGGAAATAACCAAGCTTTATTTGTTGTAGACGGTGTGCCATTTGACAACACAGCAACTGGAAACTCTGGTTCTGATGGAGGTCGCGATTTACCAAACGGTGTTGCTTCTATTAGCCCTGATGACATCGAAAGCGTTACTGTTTTGAAAGGACCAAACGCTGCCGCACTTTATGGACTTCGTGCAAGTAACGGGGTTATCATCATTACTACCAAAACTGGAAAAAAGTCTAAAGAACTAAGCGTTGTAGGATTTAACACCAACATTGCGTTTTCTGATCCTTTGGTTTTACCAAGTTACCAAAACTCTTATGGTCAAGGAACTGGTCCAGAATATTTTGAATTCGTTGATGGTTCAGGTTCAGGTTATGCTGATGGAGTTGACGAAAGTTGGGGTCCTGCATTAGACAAGGGATTGTCTTTTGTTCAATGGGATTCCTTCAAATATGGTGGTAAACCAACACCATGGGTATCTCGCCCTAATAACGTGAAAGATTTCTACGAAACTGGAATTGCGCAAACCAATAATATTTCATTATCAGCTGGTGGAGAAAATTCAAACTTTAGAATGTCTTTGAATAATTCTAATGAAAAAGGAATGGTTCCATTTACTGATTTCAAAAAAATAAGTGTTTCTCTTAATGGAAACATAAAATTGGGTGAAAGATTAAACAGTGGAGCGTCGCTTATTTATTTCAATGACAAAAGTAATAACTTGTCTGAAGGTGGATATAGTTCTGCAAATCCACAACAGCAATTCATTTGGTCTGGTAGAAACGTTAATTTTCGTGACTTGAAAGACTGGAGAAACTTTCCATTGAACCCAGCGGGATCAATTGCTGCAGGTACTCCATTAAACTGGAATAATAATTATCAAAATAATCCATATTGGGTTTTAGAGAATAACAAAAATGATTACAACCGAGACAGATTAACAGGTTCTGTTTTTTTAACCTACGAATTTGCCAAAAATTTAAGTGGTACAGGAAAAGTAATGCTTGATCAATATTCTCAAATTGCAACTAATATTGTGGCAAAAGGAACTAATGGTTCTCCAGACGGTAGTTATTTGGAAAATGTGAGAAGATATTCTGAGATCAATACAGAATTTATAATGAGTTATAAAACAAATATTGGTAAAGATTTCAAATTATCGTTAAATGCTGGAGGAAACCAATTGAGAAGAATTTCAACTCAAATACAAGGATTTATACCTGCTTTAGAGTTGCCTAATTTTTATAATTTAAGTAACTTAAAAAGTGGTTCTGTATTTCAAGGAGTAAATAATTATCAAGAACAACGAATTGGTTCTGTTTTAGCTTTTGGTCAATTGTCTTATGACGATATTTTCTTCGTTGACTTTTCAGGAAGAAACGACTGGGCAAGTGTATTGCCTGTTGATAACAATTCTTTTTTCTATCCAGCAGTTTCAGGTTCAATTGTGTTGAACGATGTATTGAATTTTGACAAATCTAAAATTTCTTTACTTAAATTAAGAGGTGGTTGGTCTAAAGTGGGAGGAACAGGTGCTTTGAGTCCTTACAATTTGAATAAAAATTTTACTGTAGCAAATAATGGTTTTGGAATTCAAGCAAGTGTTCCAACAACGTTATTCAATGCAAATCTAAAACCAGAAGCGGTTGTAGGTGTTGAATATGGTTTAGATTTAAGAGCATTTAACAATAGATTACATTTCGAAGGAACCTACTACACTAAGAAAAGTTCTGATTTGTTACTTCCTGTAAACGTTTCTGCAGCAACTGGTTTTAACTTTATTTGGGGTAATTTTGCAAGTATGGAAAACAAAGGNATTGAAATCCAATTAGGAGGAACAGTATTGAAAGCAAAAGACTTTACTTTTGATGTTGACGTCAACTTTGCTAAAAATGAGAATAAAGTGGTTTCACTTGGTGGTTTAGATTCATACCTATTAGGTGGACAATGGGGAGTAACATTAGAAGCTCGTCCAGGAAACGCTTATGGTGATTTAGTGGGCAGAGGTTTTGAAAGAGACACTAACGGAAATGTGATTTATGAAAATGGTCTTCCTAAAATTGATGGAACAAGAAGAGTGCTAGGGAATATTACACCAGATTGGACAGGTGGAGCAAACTTTAGCGTTGCTTACAAAAACTTTGATCTTTCAACTTTAGTTGATGCAAAAGTTGGTGGAGATGTTCACTCAATGACTTATGCTTGGGGTAGATATGCTGGTACTTTAGAAGAGTCTTTGATTGGAAGAGAAACTGGAGTTGTTGGTAATGGAGTTAAATCTGATGGTGCTGGAGGATTTGTTAAGAATGATGTTGTAGTAGGAGCAAAAGCTTTCAATCAATATTCTTATGGAAACACAATCGAAGAAAGTGCTATATTTGATGCAACTTACGTGAAATTGAGATCTATGACGCTTGGTTATTCGTTACCATCGAAATGGTTGCGAAATAGTGCAGTTTCAGGAGTTAAGTTTTCTGTTGTGGCAAGAAATTTAGCTATATTGTACAAAAAAGCACCACATATTGATCCAGAAACTGGTTTTTCTTCAGGTAATGGAGAACAAGGTCAAGAATTTGGACAAATACCTTCTGCAAGATCTTATGGTTTTAATGTGAATGTTAAATTTTAATTCTTTTAAATAGAAATTATGAAAAAAATATCAATTTTATTTGTATCCATTCTTAGCTTAAGCATATTGAGCGTAAGTTGTGATGCAGACTTCGAAAATGTTAATAAAAACCCTAACAGACCAGAAGTAGTTCCTGCACATTTGTTACTCGGAAATATAATCCGTATTAACCAAAATGTAATGTATGGGATGCAACAAGGTGGTGACATGGGAATGTGTTGGTCACAACAGGTATCTAAAGTGCAATACAATGATGAAGAGCGTTACATACCAAGAGCTGGAGCAATAGATGGTGTATGGACGACCTTGTACTCAAGTGTATTGACAAGTTCACAAGAAATGTACAAAATTGCTGATTCAGAAGGCAATGATAATCTTAAAGGTATTTCACTTGTTTTACAAGCAAATGCATTTCAAATTTTAACTGATTTATATGGTCCGATTCCTTTCAAAGAATTCAATGTNCCTAATAANGTTAAGCCTGCTTACGATACNCAAGAAGAAGTGTACAAAGGTATTTTGAAAATGTTAACTGATGCTGACGCGTTACTTGCATCAAATACCGGAAATGTGCCAACTACTTCAGATTTGGTTTACCAAGGTGATGCTACAAAATGGAGAAAATTAGCTAATTCACTTCATTTGAAGGCTTTGATGAGAATTTCAAAAGTGGCTGGTGAAATCGATGTTAATGTAGCTACCGAAGTACAGAAGCTTGTTGCTGCTGGAAAATTAATGACTTCAAATGCAGACAGTGCGCAATTAAATTATCTTGCTGCTCAACCTGATGCGAACCCAATATATGAAACAGTTGTATTTGGTGCTAGAGAAGAATACAAGGTAAGTTCAGTAATGGTTGATAAATTAGTAGCTTCAAATGATCCTAGATTAGGTGTATTCGCTTCTCCAATTGATAATGCGGGCAATTATGCTGGTAACATTCCTGGTACCGAAAATTCTGGTAACTATGATGGTTTCTCAGCACTTGGAGATTTTTATTTAGATCCAACATTACCTGGTGTAATATTGTCTTATGCACAAGTTGAGTTTTATTTAGCTGAAGCTGCAAATGAAGGTTTCTTAACTGGAACGAGTGATTTAGTTGCTGCTGCTGACCATTACAATAAAGGCATTACTGCTAATATGACTTTTAACGGTGTTGGTGCTTCTGCTCCAGCTTTTTTATCAGAGCCTGATGTTCTATTTTCTGGAACTCAAGCTGATGCAAAAAAGAAAATTGGTGAGCAAATGTGGGTTTCTTTATTTGGACAAGGTTTTGAAGCTTGGACAGAATGGAGAAGAACAGGATTTCCTGCTTTAACCCCGGTTGTTAACGCAGCTCCGGGAGTTACAACAATTCCTTCTAGATTGTTTTACAACACTTCAGAAGTTACTTTTAATAATGCCAGTTACAACGCTGGTGTTGTTTTACTCAAAGGGCAAGACAAATTGACAACTCGCCTTTGGTGGATGAAATAATCATATAAATTACTAATATTATAATTATGAAAAATATAAAAAAAATAGCCCTTTTGGTGCTTTTCGCTGCAAGTTCTCTTTTTGTTTCATGTGAAGCAGACAGTGATACACTTACAGGAGGTGCGGAAAAGGGTGGATTGTTGAACGTTAAAAAATTAGCTATAACTTACGTTGTGGGTAATGGTTTAACTACTCCTTATAACAATGACATTCTTATCTACCAAGGTAATGAGAAAGTTCAAAAAATCGATGTTTATAAGACTTTTACAACAACTAAGGTTGTAAATGGTGAAACGGTAGAGGTAACATCTAATGAGATTTTATTCAAAACTATTTCTACAACGGCAGCTGTTCAAACTGAAACTGTTTCTTACTCTACAAACTACAATGAGCTAATTGCTGATTTAATTGTTGATGGAGCGCCTGTTTCAACTTCGGATAGTAATTTGAAAATTGGTGATTATTTTACTTTAAAGTACAAATCAACACTAAACAACGGAAAAATTCATGAAAATTTTGCATCTACGAAAATCTCTGTTGGTACACGTTTAGCAGGAGTTTACAAGGTTGTAGAAACTGCTTACTGGAGAATTGGTGTTCCAAGGCCAGATGTTCAGTGGATTGGGGAAACTAGAATTATTGAATCTGTTGATGCTACAACTTATCGTTTTCTTGAATTCGTAGGGCCATTCGGACCTTTAAATACAGGTAATGATAATACACATTATTTTACAGTAGATTCAAATGGTGTAGTAAGAACACCAGTAACTTACAATGGTGTTGCTCAAATTTTAGGTACATTTCCTACTATCAACTGTGAGGAAACGCCATCTAGCATGACGAATGCTTGTGCTTTTGCTGGCCCACAAAACATAGTTGTTAAAGATGACGTTAACGGTAAAGATAAAATTTATAGAACTTATGGGTATTTAAATCCAACCGGTCCTAGAGAAATTTATGAAGTGTTAGAAAAAGTTGTTGATTAATTTAAAAAATTTAGAAAATATGAAAAAAATAACAAAACAATTTTTGTTTACTTCTTTAAGTATATTGTCTTTAGCTGTAATAAGTTGTAATACTGATGATGCAACTGGGGAAAGCACCTTAGAAGTTGTTAAAGGAATAACAGGAAGTGTTACTTTAAATCCGGGATTAGCGGCCACTCAAACTGTTAATGAACCAAAGAATTTTAGAGATGCCTCGATGAATGAAACTTTAAATTACTCTTTTAAAGTTACTATTGACAAACCACAGTCTGTGGATATTCATGTCACTGTTGCTCAGATTGCGGGTTCTGCAACTGAAGGAAGTGATTTTAAATTTGATAGTAATCTAGTGATACCTGCTTTTCAAACAAGTGTTGACGGAACAATAACAATCCTTAGTGACGCAATTGCAGAAGGTGATGAAGATTTCACTTTACAAATTGGAACAGCAAGTACTTCAAATGCTTCATTGGTTTCTAGTCAAGTTTCATTTATGATTAAAAATTTTGTATCACCAGATTTAGAATTTACTTTTGGATATAATCAGCCATTACCAATTCCTGGTATTTCTGGACTAACATTATACAATGTCAGTGCTGGTGGAGTTCCTTATGATATGGATTATTTCGTATTAGACGAGGGCTTTAATGACACGGGATTATATGAAGCTGCTTCTGCTGCTGAGCCAGAGAAATTAATTGTTTCGGATTTAATGACACTTCCTGATGGATCTGCAAATGAAAGCTATTTAGCAGATGGGACTTACTATATTTTTTATAGCTTGTATTCTGATGCAACCCTTTCAACAATACCAGATTTTACTCCTGTAGATGTACCAACGACTGTTGATTATATTCGTCGTGGAAGAATTGCTCCTGGAACTTTTGTTCAAGAAGCGGATTTTGTTCCAACTACAAAAGCAACTGCTGGTGATACTAACTTTGTAATTTCTTTTACAAAATTAGCGGGTGTTTATACACTTAATAATAGTATTCCACAAGTTATTGCGTCTGGAAGATCTAGTATTATAGGCAAGCTAAATGCAGCTGTTGCAAATGCAAGAAGAAACCACAAAAACTAATTATTTTTTAGATAATTCATCAAAAGAGGCTTTTTAGCCTCTTTTTTTGTTTAGTTTAGTTTTGTTTTAATTACTTTCGTATTCTAGTTTGCTATATTCTAGTTCTAATAAGCTTTACCGCCTTTTGTTGTAAAAAAAGGTGTCGTTATTAATTAAATGTATCAAAATAACTTTAATTGTAGAAATGAAGAATCTTTTTTCCGTTGTCTTACTTTTTTTTTCTTTGTTCGTTTTTGCTCAAAGCGACGACGATAATGCGTCAATTACCAAAAGTAAGACTCCTACACCAAAAGCGCTTTTCGATCAGTATAAAGTAATTTCCATTGAAAACGACACAACTTATATCGATACTTCTTTGACTATAAAAAAGGAATATGTTTTTAATTATTTAAGAAATGATAATTTCGGTTTGTTGCCTTTTGCCAATGATGGTCAAACTTATAATATCCTAAATTTTGGTTTAAATGAATTTTCTGCCTTGCCCTCTTTTGGTTTTGAAGCAAAACAATTTAACTTTTTAAAACAAAATCAAATTAAATACTATGCTGTTGCTACGCCTTTAACAGAATTGTATTTTAAAACAACCATCAAACAAGGACAATCGTTAGACGCATTTATTACGCTAAACACCTCTGAAAGGTTTAATTTTTCTGCGGCTTACAAAGGACTTCGCTCCATAGGTCGTTATGTAAATCAACTTTCAAGTTCAGGAAATTTTAGATTTACCATGAGTTATAATACGAAAAACTTGAAATATTTTCTAAAATCACATTTTACCTCGCAAGACATTTTAAATGGTGAAAATGGTGGTATTATCAATACAGCAGATTTTGAAAGTGGCGATAAAAAATTCAAAGATAAAGCACGACTACAGGTTTATTTGACCGATGCTACTTCATTGCTCAAGGGCAACCGGTATTTTATTAATCAAAGCTATAATTTTTCTAATAATAAANCTGAAAACAAATATTCACTTGAACATGAATTTAGTTTTGAAAACAAATCATTTTTATATACACAAAAAACAATCAATACAACGCTAACCAATACAAATGGATCTTCAACGGTTTTTAGTCGATTCGGAGACTGTTATGTTTTTGGAAATGTATATGATAAAACGAACAATCAGCAGTTGTATAATAAGATAGCATTAGACTTTAGAAGTAATAAATACGGGCACTTTAAAGTATTTGTTGATGATTTTAATTACAATTATTTTTATAATTCTGTATTAGTGATTAACGACAAAGAAATTCCAAGTGTGCTAAAAGGCAGAATTAATAATATTGGAGGGCAGTATTTTTATAACAAAGGCAAATGGAATGGTGTTTTTAAATACGCTAATTCAATTTCAAAACAATCACTTTCTAATTTAGATGCACAATTAGATTATAATTTTAACAACGAAAATCAAGTCTCTTTTCAAATTCAAAATATAAATAAATTACCCAATTATATTTATAATTTATACCAAAGTAGCTTCACCAACTACAATTGGAGCAATGACTTTAACAATGAGAAAATAAATAATTTATATGTAAAAGCCAAAACAAAATTTTTAAATGCAGAAGTGCAAGTATCTTCTTTAAAAGACAAATTGTATTTTAGTGAAAACACTTCAACCGCAAATCAGCTGTTGGTTACTCCCAAGCAATATGGTAAATCTATTCAATATTTGTCTGCCAAATTTGAAAAGGAATTTAAATATAGAAAATTTGCTTTAGATAACACGGTTTTATTCCAAACCACGCAACAAGACGACGCTATTTTAAATGTTCCCAAGTTCGTAGTGCGAAACACAATTTATTTCTCTGACGATATATTCAAAAAAGCAATGTTCATTCAAACCGGAATGACTTTGAACTATTTTTCGTCTTATTATGCCAATAATTACAATCCAGTCATTGGTGAGTTTTACATCCAAAACACNAAGAAAATTGGAGACTTTCCGATGTTAGATTTATTTATTAATGCCCGAGTTCGTCAGACGCGCATTTATCTGAAAGCAGAACATTTTAATAGTGTGTTTTCTGGAAATAAATATTATTCGGCACCAAATTATCCTTATCGAGATTATCTTATACGATTTGGATTAGTTTGGAATTTCTTTCAATAAATCAATTGCGCTGTGTTTAAACTGACTACGGTTTTAATAAAAGATTCACTTTGACAGCTATTGGTACGCATTCACTCCAGCAAAATTGATATTTTATAAAAATTCATTTCTAATCAATATCTTTGCAAATAAAATAAGTAATCCCTCCATCTCCTTCGGAGAAGATCGGGCTCAAAAATAAACTACAAATAATGAATTATTCAGAAAATATATTGGGTACAATTGGAAATACACCACTTGTAAAACTCAACAAAGTCATCGAAGGAATTGATGCATTGGTGTTGGCAAAAGTCGAAACTTTTAATCCGGGTAATTCAACCAAAGACCGAATGGCGCTTAAAATGGTGGAAGATGCGGAAGCTGATGGAAGATTAAAGCCCGGAGGAACAATTATTGAAGGAACATCTGGCAATACCGGAATGGGATTGGCTTTGGCCGCAATCGTAAAAGGTTACAAATGCATTTTTGTGATTACAGATAAACAATCTAAAGAAAAAATGGATATTTTACGTGCCGTTGGTGCAAAAGTCATCGTATGCCCAACAGATGTAGAGCCAACAGATCCACGCAGCTATTATTCGGTTTCAAAACGTTTGGGCACAGAGATTCCCAATTCTTGGTATGTAAACCAATATGACAATCCATCCAATGCAATTGCCCATTATCAATCTACAGGTCCTGAAATATGGAAACAAACCGATGGAAAAATTACTCATTTTGTTGTGGGCGTAGGAACAGGAGGAACAATTTCGGGTGTCGCCAAATATTTAAAAGAGCAAAACCCTAACATAAAAATTTGGGGAATCGATACTTATGGTTCCGTTTTTAAAAAATACCACGAAACAGGAATTTTCGATGAAAACGAGATTTACTCCTATATTACCGAAGGAATCGGCGAAGACATATTGCCAGAAAATGTAGATTTTTCTTTGATTGATGGATTTACAAAAGTAACCGACAAAGATGCTGCAGTTTATACCCGAAAAATTGCTTTAGAAGAAGGGATTTTTGTAGGGAACTCAGCAGGTTCGTGTGTAAAAGGATTGCATCAATTGAAAGAACATTTTACCAAAGACGATGTGGTGGTGGTTTTATTTCACGATTCAGGAAGCCGTTATGTGGGCAAAATGTTCAACGATGATTGGATGCGCGAACGTGGATTTTTGGATGAAGTAGTAACTAAAGCAGAAGATGTCATTAAAGACCATATCGATAAACCGATGGTTACTGTCCGCACTGAAGAATTGGTTTCTCATGCGATCGACAGAATGCGAAAATACAAAATATCGCAAATTCCAGTTATCGATATCAAGGGATTTGTTGGGTCAGTTGACGAATCAGATTTGTTTCAGAGTTATGTTTCGGATAAAAATGTTGCTGACAAACCAATTAAAGAAGTAATGGGCAAGCCCTATCCGATTGTTCAATTAGTAACTCCAATTGAAGAGGTTTCTAAACTTTTCACGAAGGACAATCAAGCTGTTTTAGTTGAACTTGGCAATGGAAAATTTCATATTATCACTAAATACGATATTATTGGTTCGATTAAATAATAGCATAATGCTTTATTTTAAATTATTTTTCATAACAATTTTAGGAGTATGACTTTTACAGCAATCGATTTTGAAACCGCCACGGGACATCCTGAAAGTGCATGTGCCATCGGAATTGTTACAGTCGAAAATGGAATAATCGTAGAGGAATTTCATACATTAATTCAACCACCAAACAATGAATATTGGTTGCGTAACATTATGTGTCATGGCATCAAACCAATTGAGACGCTCGACAAACCAATGTTCGACGACTTATTTCCAGAAATAAAAAAAAGAATTTTTGGTCGAAAAATAGTTGCGCACAACGAAGCATTTGATAGAAATGTTTTGGCTAAAACAATGAAATATTATGGTTTGTATTACGATGAACTTGAATTGGCAGATCGTTGGGAATGTACTTGCAAAATCTATCGAGCAAAAGGTTATAAACCAGCCAATTTGAAACATTGTAGCGATTTAAACAATATTCAACTCAATCACCACGAGGCATTGTCTGACGCGCGCGCATGTGCGAAATTGTATTTGTTGAAATAGAGGCGAGATTAAATTTTAAAAATCAGTTTTATTGGTCGCAGGTTTGCTTATTAGAAATAACCCAACAAAAGTTAAAAGTCCATTCAAAATTATCAATTCATTGTCAATTACATAATCTCCAAAAAGCAATTTTGTGTTTTGGGTAATTGCAAAACAAATCGCTGGTGAAATCAAGCAGATCAAAGGAACAAATTTGTCTTTGACTGTTTTTGATTTAACAAACAATCCGAAACTATAAAGTCCTAGAAGCGGTCCGTAAGTGTAAGAGGCAATCTTGAAAATCATGCTAACCACAGAGGCGTCATTGATTGAATTGAAAATAATTATGACTAGAAACATCAATATTGAAAAACCTACATGAACAAAATGTCTTGTTTTTATTGTATTGGCTTTATTTTGATTTTCGGCTTTGTCCATTCCTAAAAAATCTACACAAAACGATGTTGTTAAGGCCGTTAATGCTGAATCGGTCGTTGCAAATGTCGCCGCTGTTAATCCTAATAAAAATACAATTGATGGAATTATGCTTAAATGCTTAAATGCAATCTCTGGAAAAAGTAAATCTGTTCTTGGTTTTCCAGTAATTAAATCAGTCGGAATTGCAATTCCGTTTTTGTTGGCATACAAATACAGTAAAGCACCTACACTTAAAAAGAAAATATTGATTAATACAAAAATGCCTGTAAAAGTAAACATGTTTTTTTGAGCTTCTTTAATGTTTTTGCAACTGAGATTTTTTTGCATTAAATCTTGATCTAAACCAACTGTTGCAATAGTTACGAACATTCCACCCAAAAATTGTTTCCAAAAATAAGTTCCTTTTAAAGGATCTTCAAAGAAAAATACTTTGGAATAGTTACTGGTTTTTATCTCTTCGAAAGCTTCAAAAAAAGATAAATTTAAACTTTTACAAACAAAGAAAAGTGTCAAAAAAACAGATGATATTAAGAAGAAAGTTTGTAAAGTATCTGTAATAATGATTGTTTTTAAACCTCCACGATAAGTATAGGCAAAAATGAGTGCCAATGAAACTAAGACAGTTATTGCAAATGGAATATTATAAAAATCAAAAACATAGCGTTGAAGAACAAAAACTACCAAGTATAGTCGAAAAGAAGACCCAACGGTTCTACCGATTAAAAAAATTGTTGCTGCAGTTTTGTAGCTAACCAGGCCAAGTCTTTGCTCAATGTAACTGTAAATTGATGTTAAATTCATTCTGTAATAAAGCGGTAACAGTAATTTTGCAACTACGATAAATCCGACGGCACAACCAATAACAAACTGAAAGTATTTGAATTGCAAATCTGGATTTCCTACTTCGCCAGGAACAGAAATGAAAGTGATTCCTGAAATTGCAGTGCCAATCATTCCAAAGGCAACTAAATACCATTTTGAATTTTTATTGGCTTTAAAAAAAGCATTATTATCGTTGTTGTTTTTACTTACAAAATAGGAAATCGCAAATAAAAATCCGAAGTAGATAATTATTAATACTAAAATAGAAGTTGGCGTCATAGTTAAAAAAATATTTTGCCAATTTACATAAATAATCTTCAAATTTACATAATATCTATTTTTATGAATGAGAACAATTTACGTATTTTTGCAAAATGGAATTTTCGTCTAAATTATTAGAAAAAGCGGTAAATGAAATGGCTCAGTTGCCAGGAATTGGAAAAAGAACAGCATTGCGGCTTGTTTTGCATTTGTTGAAACAACCAAAAGACCAAACCGTTTTTTTAACGCAAGCACTTTCTACAATGCGAGAAGAAATTAAGTTTTGCGAAAGTTGCAACAATATTTCTGATGTATCGATTTGCGAAATATGTGCAAATAAAAACCGAAACCACGAGATTATTTGTGTTGTAGAGGATGTTCGCGACGTAATGGCAATTGAAAATACGGGACAATTCAAAGGAATATACCACGTTTTGGGTGGAAAAATATCTCCAATTGATGGTATTGGACCGAGTCAGTTAAAAATTGTTAATCTTGTTGAAAAAGTAAATTCAGGGACTGTAAAAGAAATAATTTTCGCATTAAGTTCAACAATGGAAGGTGACACGACCAATTTTTATATCTACAAACAAATTAAAAATCAAGACGTTACTACTTCAACAATCGCGAGAGGCATTTCTGTTGGTGACGAATTAGAATATGCTGATGAAGTAACTTTAGGAAGAAGTATTTTGCAAAGAGTTCCGTTTGAAAATAGTTTTAAAAATAATTAATCAATTTATGATGTAAATGAATTTTATTATTGTAACGGATAAACTATATTTGTTTGCTAAAAAATCAGAAATGAATAGAATTTGCTTTTCTTTATTAATTGTAATTGGCGTTTTTTTTTACTTCTTGTATACCAAGTAAACAATTAATTTATCTGCAATCCAAAGACGAAAATGACTCAACAAGAGTAATAAAACCAATTGTTTTTAAATCATATAGACTCAAAACTGACGATTTTTTAAGCATTGCTATCAAAGCAATTGACCCAAATTTAGTTCAAATTTTTAATCCAAGTACATCAACAAATGCAGGTTTGCCACAAACTGAGCAAGCACTCTTTTTTGATGGATTTAAGGTAGACGATCACGGAAATATTCGAATCCCGGTTATTGGAGAAATGAACGTTTTAGGTTTTACAACTGATGAAGTTCGGGTCAAAATTGAAAAAGAACTTTTAGCTAAATATTTCAATAAAGAAGCAGATATTTTTGTGGTTGTAAAGTTGGCAGGTTTGCGTTTTACAATCAATGGCGAAATAAGTATTCCCGGAACAAAAACAATTTTTCAAGAGAAATTAAATGTGCTAGAAGCCGTTGCCAATTCAGGAGATATTACAATGCTAGGAGATAGAAAAAATGTTACAATTATTCGGCAATTCCCTTATGGAACAGAAATGCACGACATTGATTTAACAGACATTAACGTTACCCAATCACCCTATTATTATGTGCAACCAAATGATTATATATATATTAAACCCTTGAAACAGAAATCTTGGGGAACAGGGAAAACGGGTCTCGAGTCTATAAGTACGTTAGTAACATTAGTCACGTTTGCAACAACAGTTTTTCTTTTGTTAAGTAAATAGTTTTTAAATGTTAGACACAAAAGATTTTTCGTTTTTTGAAAGCCAAAATAACTTCGATTTTAAAGGATTTTTAATAAAAACTTTAAGTTATTGNAAATGGTTTTTGCTGTCATGGGCAATTGCTTTTACCATTGCTTATCAAATAAATGTTAGGAAAGAAAAGATATATTCAATNGAGACTACTTTGTCTATCAAAGAAGAAAGCAATCCTTTTTTTACTTCAAATACAAGTTTGGTTTTTAATTGGGGCGGAACTTCAGATGAGGTGCAAACCGTTTCATCAACTTTTAAATCTAGGTCTCACAATGAATTGGTTGTCGATAAACTTCAGTTTTATTTAAAATATTTAAAGCAAGGAAAGTACAACATGACCGATGCTTACGGCGAAGTTCCTTTTTTTGTTGATATTGATAAAATTAAAGGTCAACTTTATGGAGAAAATATTAAAATCAAGTTTTTAGATGAGAAAACTTACGAAATTACAATTCCTTTCAAAAGTGATAAGGTAGATGTGGTTCATTATATAGACAATTCCATAACACAAACAGCGGTAGTAAAAGATAAAGATTTTGTTCAAAAATACCAAGTCGGAGAACAAGTAAACCTTCCTTTTTTGAATTGGAAACTTGAATTAGTTCCAAATCCTGGCTTTTATAAAGGAAACGAATATTATGTGAGTTTTGCAAGTTTTGACGGCACAGTCGCCGGTTACCAAGGTATAAATGTTGAGGCCGATGCAAAAGGAGGTTCTATATTGAAACTTTCTTTGGAAGGAACAAACAAAGCCAGAATGGTTAAATATTTAAACACAACAGTTGAAGTGTTGAAAAACAACCAACTGGCTATGAAAAACCAATTTGCAACCAATACAATTGCGTTTATTGACAGCACGCTTTTAGCAATTGAAAAAGAATTAAAAAATACAAACATAGAATTAAAGAACTTTAGAAAAGACAAAAATATTTTTGAAATCGAAGGCGAAGGGGAAAAATTTTCTGAAAATCTGCTGGATTTTGATGTTCAAAAAGATGCGATCAATCGAAAATTAACCTATTATAGTTCATTAAACAATTATCTTAAAACAAGTGTAGATTTTGCAAAATTGCCCGCTCCTTCCGTTGCAGGCATCGATGACCCGAATATAGTAGTTGGAGTTTCAAAATTAATATCGCTTTCAACGCAACGTTCAGAATTGAAATATGCAGTAAAAAGCGAAAAAATATTTAGGGATTTCGATAACAAAATGGATGCCCTCAAAAAAGTATTAATTGTTAATATTGCGCAGGCAAAAACGGCACTTCAATATGATTTGAATTTAATTATTGCAAAAATCGGCAAAACAGAAAGTTTTATTAAGCAATTGCCCGAGGACAAGCAAGAATTGTTGAAAATTCTAAGAAAATATGATTTAAATGACAATATTTACAGCGCATTTTAGCTAAAAAAAGCGAGGCAGATATTGTTAAAGCAGCTAATTTATCAGATATTCATTTTATAGACCCTGCCAAAGATATTGGTGGCGGATTGGTTGGACCTAAAACTAGTGTGAATTATATTTTGGCGTTTTTTTTAGGATTTATTTTTCCATTATTTTTTGTTTTTGGAATATTTTTTGTGAATAATTCGATTCAAAATACAGATGATATTACCAAACTCACAAAACTGCCAATAATTGGGGTAGTTGGCAAAAAACAAAGTGTCGGAAATTTAGCTGTTTTTGAAAAACCTAAATCAGCACTTTCAGAATCATTTAGAACAATTCGATCATCGCTCCAGTTTTTATATAAAAAACAAAATATTAATGGCTCAAAAACGTTAATGATCACCTCTTCAATTAGCGGTGAGGGAAAAACTTTTTGTTCATTAAACATTGCAACTGTATTCGCAATGAGCGAGAAAAAAACCATTATTGTTGGTCTAGACTTAAGAAAGCCAAAAATTTTTGAAGAATTTAATATTACTAACGAAATTGGAATAGTAAATTGTTTGATTGGCCAAAAAAGTCTTGACGAAATAATTCAAAAAACACATATTCCTTTTTTAGATGTAATTACATCTGGTCCTATTCCTCCCAATCCGGCTGAATTAGTAATGGGTGATGCAATGAAAGAATTATTATCGGATTTAAAAACTAAATATGATTATATTATTCTCGATACACCGCCAGTTGGTTTAGTTTCTGACGCACTAGAGTTGGTTAACTTTACAGATATAATTTTATATGTCGTTAGGCAAAATTTCACCAAAAAAGACATGATTACTTTATTGAATAACCGTGTCAAAAGGGATGAATTAAAAAATGTTAGTATTGTATTGATTGATTTCGAAAATAAGGCTAAATATGGTTATGGCTATGGATACAGTTATGGTTATGGCTATGGCTACGGAAATTATTCAAGCAGTTATCATGAAGATGATCGTAAAGAAAACATTGTTTTAAAATTATATAAACATTATTTAAAAAATAAATCTACAAAAAGTGAATAATCAAAACCAAAAATGGCTTTACGAAATTAGTCCAAAAGGGAGCTTATTTACTTTTAATTTCTCTGAAATTTGGCGTTACAGAGATTTACTTTTAATGTTTATAAAAAGAGATATTGTCACTTATTACAAGCAAACCATTCTTGGGCCTCTCTGGTTTTTAATACAACCACTTATGACTTCTATCGTTCAATTTTTTATTTTTAGTAAAATTGCACAAATCCCTTCAGATGGAATTAATTATTTTCTTTTTGCTTTGGCAGGAAATACCCTGTGGTTTTATTTCTCTGATTCATTTAATGCTACATCTGGCACTTTTAGAACGAATCAAAATATTTTTGGTAAAGTTTATTTTCCGAGAATTATAATGCCGCTTTCAACAACGATTTCTAGTTTGANGAAATTTGGAATTCAGTTTTTATTTTTCATCTCTGTTTTAATTTATTTTATTTTCCATGGCAAAGCGCCAATTCCTCATTGGACTATCATTTTCACACCAATTTTATTGTTTATTATGGCATTAATTTCTTTGGGATTAGGAATGATAATTTCGTCATTAACAACTAAATACAAGGACTTAACTTTTTTAGTTTCATTTGGAGTTCAACTGTTTATGTACGTAACGCCAGTCGTTTATCCAACTTCATTGGTGCTGCAAAAACTAGATCCAAAATGGCATTGGCTCATTCATCTCAATCCGCTTTCAAACGTTTTTGAGTTTTTTAGGTATTCGTTTTTAGGCAGTGGGGTTTTTACTTATTCCGGATTGTTTATTTCCTTTATAACTGCAATAATTTTATTCCTTTTTGGATTAGTAATTTTTAATAATACTGAAAAGAACTTTATAGATACTGTTTAAAGTTAGCTTTGTGTTATTAATAACAATAATACTGTAATTCAAATTGAAATATTCACCTGAAATTACAAATAAATTATATATTTGCATCAAATTATAAAAAAAACAGTGTACAATGATTTCCACAGAATCAAATACAAAAATTCTTATTACTGGAGGAGCGGGTTTTATAGGTTCAAATCTTTGCGATTATTTTATTTCTAAAAATTATAAAGTTACTTGTTTGGATAATTTTGCAACAGGTCATCGAAAAAATATCCAACTTTTGATGCAGAATGAAAATTTCACTTTAATTGAAGGTGATATTAGAAACATCGAAGATTGTAAAAATGCAGTTCACGGAATAGATTATGTACTTCATCAAGCGGCGTTGGGTTCTGTTCCAAGGTCATTGTTAGACCCAGTTACGAGTAATGACGTCAATGTTAGTGGCTTTCTAAATATGTTGGTTGCGTCACGCGATGCAGGAGTAAAACGATTTATATACGCGGCAAGTTCCTCTACTTATGGTGATTCAGATAACTTGCCAAAAGTTGAGCATATTATAGGCAAGCCGCTTTCGCCTTATGCCATCACAAAATATGTTAACGAATTGTATGCTGAAATATTCAGTAAAACTTATGGACTAGAAACAATAGGTTTGCGTTATTTTAACGTTTTTGGCAGAAAACAAGATCCAAATGGTGCTTATGCAGCAGTAATACCAAAGTTTGTAATGCAATTGATGAATCATGAAAGTCCCGTAGTAAATGGGGATGGAAATTTTTCTCGCGACTTTACATACATCGACAATGTAATTCAGATGAATGAATTAGCGATGACTACAAATAATTCGGATGCAATAAATACTGTTTACAACACAGCTTTTGGAGACAGAACAACGTTAAATGATTTATTGAAATATTTAAAGATTGCTCTTTCAGAATATGATGCTGCTATTGGAGATATTCCAATAGTTTATGGACCTAATAGAGCAGGTGATATTCCACATTCATTAGCAAGTATTGAAAAGGCAAAGAGATTTTTGGGGTATAATCCGAAATTTTCAATGCAAGAAGGGTTGAAAGAAGCCGTAAAATGGTATTGGAAAAATTTAAAATAGACTTAAAAAAATGGAAATTACAAAAATTTGTTGCATTGGAGCTGGCTATGTTGGGGGTCCAACTATGGCTATAATTGCACAAAAATGTCCAAATATTCAAGTCACAGTAGTAGATTTAAATAAAGAAAGAATCGCTTTATGGAATGATGCTGATGTGAACAATATTCCAATTTATGAACCGGGACTACCAGAAGTTGTTTCTGAAGCTAGAGGTAGAAACCTGTTTTTCTCGACAGATGTAGAAAAAGCAATTGATGAAGCACAAATCATTTTTATTTCTGTAAACACACCCACAAAAACCTATGGTGCCGGCAAAGGAATGGCTGCAGATTTAAAATATATTGAACTTTGCGCCAGACAAATAGCAAGCGTTTCAAAAAACGATAAAATTGTAGTAGAAAAGTCAACTTTGCCTGTACGAACTGCAGAAGCTATAAAAAATATATTAGACAACACGGGTAACGGTGTTCAATTTCAAATTCTTTCAAATCCAGAATTTTTGGCAGAAGGTACTGCGGTTGAAGATTTAATGCACCCAGATAGGGTTTTAATAGGTGGAGATGATTCTGAAGATGGACAGAATGCTATAAAAGCCCTGTTTGACATTTATGCCAATTGGGTACCAAAAGAGAAAATCCTAACGACCAATGTTTGGTCGTCTGAATTATCGAAATTAACTGCAAATGCCTACTTAGCGCAAAGGGTTTCTTCAATAAATGCACTTTCTGAACTTTGCGAAAAAACAGGTGCAGACATTACTGAAGTCGCAAAAGCGATAGGAATGGACAGCAGAATTGGATCAAAATTTCTAAAGGCCTCAGTAGGATTTGGAGGTTCTTGTTTTCAAAAGGACATTTTGAATCTTGTTTATATTTCAAAATCATACGGATTAAACGAAGTTGCAGATTATTGGGAGCAAGTAATCATAATGAATGATCACCAAAAAATGCGCTTTTCCAAAAAAATTGTAACTACGCTTTACAATACAGTTTCTGATAAAAAAATTGCATTTTTGGGATGGGCTTTCAAAAAAGATACGAATGATACAAGAGAATCTGCTGCGATTTATGTCGCAGATCAATTGATAAATGAACAAGCAAAAATTGCTGTTTACGATCCTAAAGTAAAAGAAAAACAAGTTTTATACGACTTGAATTACCTTGAAACAAGAACTGTTGACGAAAATAGCAAACACATTGTAATTTATAATGAACCTTACGAAGCATGCAAAAATGCACATGCGATTGCGATTCTTACGGAGTGGGACGAATTCAAATCTTATGATTGGAAAAGAATTTACGACGATATGAAAAAGCCAGCTTTTATTTTTGACGGAAGAAATGTATTAGACGGGTCAGCACTAACTAGAATTGGATTTGTATATCAAGCAATAGGTTCTTAATTGGAAAATTAAAACAGAAAATGAAGAAAATTCTAATTACGGGAGGTGCTGGTTTTATTGGTTCTCATGTGGTGAGACGTTTTGTAAATGAATATCCAAATTATCAAATATTTAATTTAGATGTGCTAACCTATGCCGGTAATCTAGAAAATATTGCCGATATCGAAAATAATTTAAATTATACTTTTGTAAAAGGCGACATCGTTGACGAATCTTTTATAAATGATTTGTTTAAGAAGAACAATTTTGATGGTGTAATCCATTTAGCAGCGGAATCTCATGTAGATCGTTCAATAGAAGATCCGCTTTCATTTGTGAAAACAAATGTAATTGGAACAATGAATTTGTTGAATGCAGCAAAAGAAAATTGGAAAATAAATTTTGAAGGAAAGCGCTTTTATCAAATTAGCACAGATGAAGTTTATGGTAGTCTTGGCGCAGAAGGATTATTTTCAGAAACACATTCTTACGATCCAAATTCTCCCTATTCGGCTTCAAAAGCAAGTTCGGATCATTTTGTACGCGCTTACGGCGAAACGTATAATTTGCCTTACGTAATATCGAATTGTTCCAATAATTATGGCCCAAATCACTTTCCTGAAAAATTAATTCCACTTTTTATTAATAACATTATCAATAAAAAACCATTGCCAGTTTATGGAGATGGAAAATACACACGCGATTGGCTTTATGTTGAAGACCATGCGCGTGCTATTGATTTGGTTTTTCATGAGGGTAAAAATCATGAAACGTATAATATTGGTGGTTTTAACGAATGGCAAAACATTGATTTAGTGAAAGTTTTATGCCAATTGATGGATAATAAATTAGGAAGAGATTTGGGAACCTCGGTTCAACTTATTGCTTACGTTAAAGACAGACCAGGACATGATTTGCGATATGCAATTGATGCATCAAAAATCAATAAAGAATTGGGTTGGTCGCCATCGGTCACTTTTGAACAAGGGTTAGAAAAAACAATAGATTGGTATCTGTCTAATGAAGATTGGCTGAAAAATGTCACCTCAGGTGATTATCAAAAATACTATGAAAAACAGTATCAAAAGTAATGAAAATGTTTGTTATTAGGTTTTAATGTTGTGTTGGAAATGTATTTTATTATTCAGTTTGTAGCAATTTAATTATGAATTGGTATGTAGTTTATACAAAACCCAAATGGGAAAAAAAAGTAGCCGATCAGCTGAATCGAATTGGAATTATTTGTTACTGTCCACTAACGACGCAAATTAGGCAATGGTCTGATAGAAAAAAAAAGGTGGAAATACCAGTTTTTAGCAGCTATGTTTTTGTGCAATTGGAAGACAACAAACGTAATGAAGTATTTCAAGTTCAGGGAACTGTTCGTTATTTATTTTGGTTAGGAAAACCAGCAATTGTTCGTGATAGTGAAATTATAACCATAAAGGAATGGTTGCTTTCGCCAAATGAATTTGAAGTCTCAGTTGCTCCTTATAAAATAGGGGATGAAGTAGAACTAGAATCTGGACCTTTTGTTGCGCAAAAAGCCAAAGTAAAAGAAGTGAATAAAACTCATTATGTATTAGTTTTAGAGTCAATGGGTTGTATTTTGAAAATTAAACATTTATAAGATATTCGCTTTTGTAATAAATTGTTTTTAATTCATTAAGTCCTTAAAATGGGACTTATAAGGGCGAAGCCATATAACATTTTAAAAAGAAGTTAATTTCTACTCCAAAAAGTAAACAAAGTAAATTAAATTTAAAAATAAACACATAGTCAGTATGAATTCTAATACAAAAATTGCAATTATCGGACTTGGATATGTTGGACTGCCTTTAGCGAGGTTATTTGCAACAAAATATCAAGTAATTGGATTTGATATTAATCAAAAAAGAATCAACGGATTAAATGCTGGTACCGACAGCACTTTAGAAGTTTCAGATGAAGTTTTACAAAATGTATTAGTAAAAGATTTTAGTAAAAATCAAAATGGTTTAATTTGTTCTTTTGACCTAAATTCAATTGCAGATTGTAATTATTACATTGTCACAGTTCCGACACCAGTCGATAAAAATAATCGTCCAGATTTAACTCCATTATATAAATCGAGTGAGACTGTTGCGAAAGTCTTAAAAAAAGGAGATGTAGTAATTTATGAATCAACCGTTTATCCGGGTGTTACAGAGGAAGAATGTGTGCCGGTTTTAGAACGAATTTCTGGTTTGAAATTTAATATTGATTTTTTTGCGGGTTATTCACCTGAAAGAATAAATCCTGGTGATAAAGAGCACACCGTTGAGAAAATTCTCAAGGTTACCGCTGGTTCTACTCCAGAAATTGGTCAAAAAGTTAATGATTTATATAAATCTGTAATCACTGCGGGAACACATTTAGCGCCAACCATAAAAGTAGCTGAGGCTGCCAAAGTTATCGAAAATTCACAACGCGATATTAATATCGCCTTTGTGAACGAACTGGCAAAAATATTCAATTGCATGGACATTGATACCCACGCAGTTTTAGAAGCCGCTGGCACTAAATGGAATTTTCTTCCATTTAAACCAGGACTTGTGGGTGGACATTGTATAGGTGTTGATCCTTATTATCTTGCGCAACGTGCCCAAGAATTTGGTTATCATCCTGAAATTATTTTGGCCGGAAGACGATTGAATGACAGCATGGGCGAGTACGTAGCTTCTCAAGTCGTGAAATTGATGATTAAAAAAGGAATTTCTATAAATGGTGCAAAACTGCTGATGTTAGGAATTACTTTCAAAGAAAATTGTCCTGATGTGCGAAACACTAAAATTGTAGATGTAATTGCTGCTTTAAAAGAATACGGTATCGAAATTACGCTTTATGATCCTTGGGCAAATCCAGAAGATGTGATGCATGAATATAATCTTACTACTGTCAAAACGCTTTCGTCTGATAAATTTGATGCAATAGTTCTTGGTGTTGCACATAAGGAATTCTTAGAAATTGATTTAGAATTTTACAAAAAGGCAAATGCAATCATTTATGACGTAAAAGGGATTCTGAAAAGCTCTGATGGAAAGCTTTAAAAAACCATTGTTATATTAATGAAATAAGAAATTATAATTCGAAACCACTTTTCTCCATTTATTTTATTTTTAATTGGTTTTAGAAAATTCATTTTATCATATAAATAAATCTAAAATATCAAACTTAATTGTAACACAATCAACTTTTAATTTATGTTAAACAACAAAACAATTTTAATAACTGGCGGAACCGGTTCGTTAGGTAAAGCATTGACCTCTCACATTTTTAAAGTATATCCAAACATAAAGAAGATAATTATTTTATCTAGAGATGAGCAGAAGCAGTTTCAAATGGCTCAAGAATATCCAATCGATAAGTATCCACAGATTCGTTTTTTATTAGGAGATGTTCGAGACAAAGAAAGGATGGTTAGGGCTTTTCAAGGTGTAGATTATGTAATTCATGCGGCAGCAATGAAACATGTGCATTTAGCAGAGTATAATCCAGATGAATGTATTAAAACTAACATTGGTGGTGCCCAAAATGTTATTCATGCAGCATTAGAAACTGGCGTGCAGAATGTAGTAGCATTATCAACCGATAAAGCTTGTGCACCAATAAATTTATACGGGGCTACCAAGTTGACATCAGACAAGTTATTTGTAGCTGCTAATAACATAAAAGGTGCAAATCCTATTAAATTTTCTGTTGTTAGATACGGAAATGTTATGGGATCTAACGGTTCTGTAATTCCTTTTTTTATTAATAAAAAGAAAGAAGGAAAATTACCAATTACAGATACCACCATGACCCGCTTTAACATATCATTGCAAGGTGGCGTGGACATGGTAATGCACGCGATGGAATGCGCTTGGGGAGGAGAAATTTTTATTCCAAAAATCCCTTCTTACAAAATTACTGATGTAGCAGAAGCAATTGCTCCTGAATGTAAATTGGATGTAGTCGGGATTCGACCTGGTGAAAAAATTCATGAAGAAATGATAACTGCATCAGATTCATTTTATACTTATGATTTAGGTAAATACTTTACAATAGTTCCGTCAGTTCCTAATTTTAACATGAGCGAGTTTATTAAAAAATTCGATGCTAAATTAGTTCCAGCAGGATTTAACTACAATTCCGGCGATAATACAGAATGGGAAACAGTAGAAAGTTTAAGAAGTTTAATTAAAGAACACGTTGATTCAACATTTGAAGTATAATGTAAAGAATTGAAAAAAATAAAATGAAAAATAAAATACTAATTACAGGTATATCTGGGATGTTAGGTAGTGCTGTTTTTAGAACTTTTCAAAAGTCAGCTAATTATGTAATATATGGTGTTTCTAGAAATCCATCATTCACTTTGACTGATGTTGAAATGCTTTATGGTGACTTGAGCGATGTTGAATTTATTAAATTTATAAACATCAAAAATAAATTTGATATTATAATCCATTGTTCAGCAGAAGTTAATGTAAATCTGTGCGAAACAGACAAAGAACATGCATATAATTCTAATGTTGTGGCAACAGAAAATTTAGTTTCATTAGCTCCAAAACTTATAATTTATATTTCAACTGATGCTGTTTTTGATGGACAAGTTGGAAATTATACAGAAGATGACACTATAAATCCATTAAATTATTATGCTCAAACAAAACTTCTTGGTGAAAATGCCATTTTAAAATCATCCTCGGATTATTTAATTTTAAGAACTAACATTTATGGATTTAATAATCCGATGAAAAACTCATTATTTGAATGGGCTTACAAAGAATTAATTAATTCTAAAACGATTAACGGATTTTCTAATATGTATTTTAATCCTTTGTATGTTGGTCAAATTGCTCGATTAATATTTGAGTGGGTAAAATTAGACATCCAAAAAGGCATATATAATATTGGTTCAGATGATTTTGTTTCAAAACATCAATTCCTACAAAATATAATTAAATTTTTTTATTTTAATGATAATCAACTCAATAACGTAGTTTTTGATGCTTCACAATTTGTTGCTCCAAGAGCTTTGAACACTACTTTAAACATTTCTAAAACTAAAGAAATAGTTAGCAATTTTAATTTTTCGTTAGAAAGTGGATTTGTGCATTTAAAAAATGATTTAGAAGTTTTGTTTGAAAAATCAACTTAAGAATAATTGAAAATAAAAAACTTATCAAAATGAAAAAAATAAAATTCGGAAATAGAACAATTGGACAAGGCGATCCGTTATATTTTATTGCTGACATTGGTGCTAATCATGATGGTGATTTGAACAAAGCTTTTGACTTGATAGAGCTTGCTAAAGAAGCTGGTGCTGGTGCAGCAAAATTTCAAAATTTTCAAGCATCAAAAATTGTAAGTAAAGTTGGATTTGAAAATTTGGGCTTGCAACTTTCCCATCAAGCTAATTGGAAAAAAAGTGTTTTTGAGGTTTATGAAGACGCAAGTATTTCTCTGGATTGGACCCCACTACTAAAGAAAAAATGTGATGAGGTTGGAATTGACTTTTTCACAAGCCCTTATGATTTTGAATCAGTTGATGGCGTTGATCCTTATGTTGATTTATATAAAATAGGTTCTGGAGATATTACTTGGTTAGAAATAATCGAATATATATCTAAAAAGAAAAAGCCAGTGTTGATTGCGACAGGAGCCTCTGAAATGACAGATGTAGTGAGAGCAATGAATACTATTGAGGCTATTACAAATGATATTGTTCTAATGCAATGCAATACTAATTATACGGTAGATAAAGATAAATACAAATATGTAAATTTAAATGTATTAAAGCTTTTTTCTCATAGGTTTCCAAATACTATTCTTGGCTTATCAGATCATACTGTAGGACATGCAACAGTATTAGGAGCAGTTGCTTTAGGAGCATTAGTTATTGAAAAACACTTTACCGATAGTAATGATCATGAAGGTCCAGACCACAAGTTTGCTATGAATCCAAAATCTTGGAGGGACATGGTAGATAACGCAAACGAAGTTTATTACGCTTTAGGCGATGGGTTGAAAAGAATTGAAGAAAATGAGAAAAAATCACTTATTGTTCAAAGAAGATCGTTGAGAGCGGCACATGATTTAAGTGTTGGTTCAATCATTACCAAAGCTGATTTGGAAGCATTGCGTCCAATACCCGAAGATGGTTTTGCACCCTATCAGATAGAAGAACTACTGGGTAAAGTTATCACAAAAACACTTGTGCAGGGAGAGCATATTACTTTAAAAAATATATCTTAAATGTTAAAAGGAAACCACACAGGGCTTAGACCTTTAGAAAAAGAAGATTTAGTTTTATTGAGAGATTGGAGAAATAAACCAAATTTCAGAAAAAACTTTAGAGAACACAAAGAATTGAATCTTTCCAATCAAGAAGCTTGGTATAATAGAACATACGCTAATCCAAACGATTTTATGTTTGTTATATTAGATTTAGAAAATAATGAACCTATTGGAGCTTGCGGACTTTTGTATACAAATTGGATTATAAGATCTGCAGATTTTTCATTTTATATTGGGAAAGATGATTTATATATTGATGATAAATATGCCAAAGATGCAGCAGAATTACTAATCAATTATGGATTTAAAGATTTAAATCTGAACAAAATTTGGATGGAATTGTATGAATATGACCATTTAAAATTAGATCTTTTTCAGAATATCTTTAATTTCAAAGTAGATGGAAAACTTAGACAAAATGCATTTAGCAATGGCAAATATTGGGATTCTTACATAATATCACTATTGGCAGAAGAATTTTTAGGATGAATTATTTTAAAAGTTAAGAATGAATTTGCAAGATAAATTAGCTCTCGGAACAGTTCAATTTGGACTAGATTATGGCATATCAAATGCGTCAGGTAAAATCCCTTTTGGCGAAGCTAAATCTATAATAAATCATGCTAGTTCACTTGGAATCAATACTTTAGACACGGCTTCTGCATATGGTGATTCTGAAGAAATACTAGGCAAATTACATCAAAATAGATTTGATATTGTAACTAAATTTATTTCCGAAACCAATAATTTAACTTTAGAAAATCAGTTAGAATTTTCATTAAAAAAGTTAAAAGTGAATCAAATTTATGGCTATCTAGCTCATAAACCTTTCAATGTTTTTGAGAAAAAACATTTGTGGACAAAACTTTCTGAATTTAAATCACAAGGAAAGGTAAAAAAAATTGGTTTTTCGTTTGACTCTCCAGAAGAGTTTTTTGCAATGGAACAATTGGGTTTTATTCCAGATTTGGTTCAATTGCCTTATAATTATTTCGATAATAGGTTTTTAAGTATTATGGAAAAACTTAAAAATAATAATTGTGAAATACACACACGCTCTCCTTTTCTACAAGGTTTGTTTTTTTCTAAAACCGATAAATTATCAAATCAATTTGATACTGTAAAACCAATTATAGAAAATCTTCAAAAATCTTATAAAGACCAATTAGAAGGAGCACTTTTGAAATATGCATTGCAAAATGTATTAATAGACAAAGTGGTTTTTGGTGTTCAAAACGCTAAACAATTAATTAAAAATATCGAATCAATCAATAGTGCATCCAATTTAGGCACTTTAGATTTGAAAATCGAAAACGATATTGTTCAACCAAGTAAGTGGATAAAAAATAAATAATATCAAATGGTTTATACTTTCGATTTATCAAATAAAATCATTCTTGTAACAGGGGGTTACGGATATTTAGGCAAAGCCATCGTTGAGAGTTTGGCTTATCACAACGCAAAAGTCTATGTGTTAGCCAGAAATAAAAATAAGTTTGATGAGACTTTTAAAGATTCGCCTTATTTCAAGAACATTAGTTTTGCAAATTGCGACATCGAAAATCATGACAGTTTTTCTTTGGTTTTTGAATCTATTTTTCAAATCGAAAACAAAATTGATGTTTTAATCAATAATGCTTACTACATGCGTGGCCAGTCACCAGAATTAATGTCTAACGATGATTTTAGTTACGGAATTGACGGAACACTCAATTGTGTTTTTAGAGCGATCAAAGCAATTTTGCCTTATTTTAAGTTAAATAAAGGTGGTAAAATAATTAATTTAGCTTCTATGTATGGAATTGTAGCTCCGCAATTCGAAGTTTATGATGAAACACCTCAATTTCTAAATCCACCACATTATGGAGCGGCCAAAGCTGGAATTATTCAACTTACTAAATATTATGCTTCTTACCTTGGAGCAGAGAATATTACTGTAAATTGTGTAGCACCTGGTCCCTTTCCTTCCTTAGAAGTTCAAAAAAGCAAGGTTTTTATTGAACAATTAGAAAAAAAGACAAGTCTGAAAAGAATTGGAAAGCCAGAAGATTTAGGTGGAGCTTTTGTGTTTTTATCTTCGGATAGTTCAAATTATGTAACAGGTCAACAAATAGTAGTAGATGGTGGTTGGACAACAAGATAAAAAAGTAATTTTTATAGTCCAAGCAAGGATGAGGTCAACTCGCTTGCCAGGAAAAATTTTATTGCCGATTCCGTTCGGTTGTGGAAAACCGATTTTAAAATGGATCACGGATGCCTTGAAGACGTCTACTTATCATCAAAATATTATTATTGCAAGTTCTACGGATTATTCAAACGATACTTTGATAGAGTTTTGTGAAAAAGAAAATATATTCTTGCACCGAGGGGCAGAACATGATGTGTTAAGCAGATTTACAGCAATTTTATCAAAAAATGATTTCGATGTAGTAGTGAGACTAACAGGCGATAATCCAATAATAGACATTCAAAAATTAGATTTAGCTCTTGAGAATCATTTTAAATCAGAAGCAGATTATACATCCACTTTCGGCTTGCCTTTAGGAATGAATTTTGAGATTATAAATACAAATGCGCTTTTGAGTTTGCAAAATGAAAATTTGAGTAATTCAGATAAAGAACATGTAACGCTTTTTATAAAAAACAATTCAGCTTTTCATAAAAATGTATTTCGTTTTTCAGACATTCCAAGTTCGATTAGAGCAACAATCGACTATCCAAGCGATTTTCTTTTTGTCTCATCCTATTTCGAATATATTTTGCATAATTCAAAAATTTCATCATTTGAAACTCTTGAGGAATTTGTGGTCAAATTTCCTTGGATTTTAGAAGGTAATAATCAGAACTTTCAGAAAAAAGAATTTCAAACACTTAAAGAAGAAATTGAAGAAGCAATTCCTATTTTAGATAAAATAGAATTAAAAAAAGTAGTTGCATTTTTGAGCAACAATTATTACTAGAAAAATTAAAACATTAAAAATCTTTCATTAAAAAATAATTTAAGGTTATAAACTCATACACAATTAAGTTTTGATTTTGGGCTTTTATGAATATGATATTAAAATTAAAAAACTTTTATGATACTGGTGCTGCCAATAGAGCAGCATTCAATACTATATTGATTTATACTCAGCGTTTTTTTGCTGCTGGATTATCTTTGTTTACAACGCCATTGCTATTGAAAGCTCTTGGTATCGAAGATTATGGAATTTATGCTTTGACCATAGGTTTTGTGGGAATGCTTGCGGTTTTAAACTGGTCATTGTCTAATGCAACACAACGGTATACAGCCTTTGCAATTGGAGAAGGCGATTATGAAAAATTGAAAAAAGTTTTTTCTACTTCATTAGTAATTCATTTTCTTTACGGTTTGTTACTCTTTTTAATCGTTATTGGAATAAGTTTTTTCTTTGTTGAAGATTTTTTAAACATTCCAGCGGGTAAAGTAGCATTAGCAAAAAATGTACTTAACATTGTTGCAATTATATCATTTTTATCCATTCTCACGATTCCGTTTTTAGGTATTTTGAAATCACAAGAAAGCTTTCTATCCATTTCCTTAATTGGAATCATAGAATCTATTTTTAAATTAGTAATTGCTATTTTGTTGCTGCAATTGGCAAGTGACAGATTGATGGTGTATGCGCTTCTGCTGCTTGTAGTTTCTATTGTTTCCTTTTCCATATATGTTTATGTTGTTAAAAGAAATTACAAAATGGTTTCGGTAAGTGCTAAATATTATGACAAATCCCAAGCCAAAGAAATGTCTTCTTTCTTGAGTTGGAGTTTGGTGGGTTCGTTAGCATTGACTAGCAGAAACGAAGGCGTACAGGTGTTGTTGAACATCTTTTTTGGTGTAGTTCTTAATGCCGCTTACGGGATTGCGATGCAAATAAATGCAGCTATGTCAATTCTGTCGCAAGGTGTCTTGGGTTCATTAAGTCCTCAAATTATAAAAAGTGCAGGGCAAAAAGATTTTACAAAAATGATTTTTTTAATGCGAACTATGTCAAAGTTCGCTATTTTTTCGGTTTCAATTTTTGCAATTCCATTATTTTTTGAATGTGGAACGATTTTACAGCTTTGGTTAGGTAAAGTGCCTAGCAACACAATCATTTTTGTACGTTTATTTATAATTTTTGGACAAATTATGTTGCTTTCTGCAGGAATTCAAAATGTTTTTGATGCTTTAGGAAAAGTTAAAGAATATAATTTGTGGGTTAGTTTAATTTTATTGTTGAATTTGCCATTTGCGTATGTTTTTTTTAAACTTGGTTTTCCGCCTTACATTATTATAATTGTAGGAATGATACTTGAATTATTTTCACTTCAGGTTCGTTTATATTTATTGAAAAAGCATGTCGATTTTTCTATTCTGAATTTCTATGCAGATACAATTAGAAGAGTCATATTTCCTTCGCTTTGTATAGCTTCGCTTTTGTTTTCAATTCGCTATTTAGAATTAAATACTTACGCTCATTTGATAATTACATTTTTATTGTCAGTACTTTTCTATCCTTTTTTAATTTATTATTTATCTTTAGAAACAAAACAAAAAGAAATTTTAACAGGATTTCTTTCAAAAATTAAATGGTTAAAAATTAAAAAATAATGGAAAAAAAGATTGTAACTTTTGTTCATACAGAGTACCATTTGTTACTTTTTGTAAATAATTTATTAAATGAACAAAAAGTAGGAGTTAAAAATAAGCACTTTCTCTTTATTAGAGGTAAAGAAAAATTTAGAATTTCTAAAGATGTTGATTTATCAATTTTCCCAATTGAAGTTCAATTTGTATCACAAGAGTTTTCAATTTACAAACCACTTAATGAAAAATCGAATTCGTTTTTAGAAGAAATTTACTCCTTACAGCCAAACGAATTCGTTTTTTATCAGGAAATGGATCTATTGATGGTAGTTTTAGTAAATCAATTGAAATTAAGGTTTGAAACAAAAATTATTCTATTGCAAGATGGTCTTAAGCCTTATAATTTATTAAAGTTTAATTCTTTAAGTTTGATGAAATACCACCACCAAACCAATGTTTGGATGAAAAAAAATGGATTTTCTATTGACTCTTGGTTGTCGCCGTTTTGGTCTCATCGATTTGCTTTTTTAAAAGAAATTGATGAAGTTTTTTTGACATTTCCAGAAGCATATATAAATTGGAATAATAAATCAATAAAGAAAATAGATTTTTTGAATTTAGAAAGTCTTAAAAATAACTTAGAAAGAATTTTTCATTGGGATCAAAATCTTTTAAACGAAAAAGAAAAAGTGATTTTATACATGAGTCAGCCGATGCATGACGATGGTAAAGCAGAAGCTAATTTTATTCAAAAACTCACAATTAAATTTCCATTAAATCAGGTTTATATAAAATTGCATCCACTTACAGCACAAAATAAAATTGATGAGTATTTAAAATATCCAAACTTTAAACTTATTCGGTCTACTATACCAGCAGAATTGTTTATTATGCAACTTCAGAGTTCAATTATTTTGTCTGTAAATTCAACCTCAATGTTTTTAGATAATCGAAATTGTAAATTTTACTATTTGAGTGAAATTTTTAAAAATGATATTAAAAGACTGAAGCGATACGATGTTAAGATTCATCCTGCACCTCATATTAAATTAGTTACATCAATAGATGAAATCGATTTCTAACACTTGTTCGTTAAAAAATCACTATCCCCTTTAAACTATTTAAGAATAATAACCTGCACAAGATAACTGTTGATAAATAAATGAAACAATTCATAACGGCACATGATACAAAAAAGCAAAATATAGGTTATGCCTGGGTTTTGTTTTTTATATTTCCTATTATTTCTTTTATTTTTGCAATTAAAAATTATTCTGTAAAAAAGTATCGAGTTTTTATTTACGGTTTTTTTTTATTTTATGGCTTCACTTTTTTGCCTATTCCAAATTCCGACGGTTCTCGATATAAAGACCTTTTTGAAGAAACTTACACTTTCAATAATTATTTTAACGATATTACAGAAGTATTGAACGGAAATTCTGAAAATTCCGATTTTTATCACTTAACATTGCATTATGTTGCTAGAGTAATTAGCGATGATTCTAGATTTTATTTTTTGATTGCGGCAAGTGTTTATTTTTTTGTATTTTTAAAGTTAATAGATACAATCTGGACTATTGTTAAAAAAGAAAATACAAAGTATTTTATAAGTTTTTTTATCGGATGTTGTTTTATATATAATCTGTCTGCGGGTGTAAATGCTATTAGATTTCCATTGGCTTTTATGGTGTTTAGTTTAGGTACTTTGAAGCTTATTCTTACAACCAAAAAGAAATATCTTTTACTAGCAATTTTATCGGTTTTAATTCATTTTGCATTCGTTTATTCGGTTTTATTTTTAGTTATTATATATTTATTAAAATTTTCTTTAAAACCTTGGGTTCTATACACATCTTTGATTTTGGTTTTAAGCCTTAGTTTCCTGTTTTCGTCATTTATCCAAAGTAATTTAGGAACATTAGGATCGACAGCTCAAACAAAATTCAATGGTTATACTGGAGAAGGTTTTCTTGAAAGAAGGGGAGACGTAAGGGAAAGTTGGAATTGGTACATAAGTTTTAATTTGTATTCCACTTACTTTTTTTCAATACTTTCTTTGATTTTAACAAGATTAAACTATTTTAAAATAAAATCAAATCTTATTTCGAATCGGTTGTACGTGTTTTCTTTCTTTTTGTTTATTCATGCTATTCTTTCTGGTAGCGTTGTTGATGCGGTTACCAATCGATACAATATTTTGTTTATTTTTTTTGAGTTAATATATCTTTATCATTTATCATCTATAAATGTTAACAATAAATTGCTGAATTTTTTAAACTACATTTACATACCAATTTTAATAATAAATGTTTTAATAAAAGTAAGAGGTGATCTTTATACAGCAAATATTATTATTTTTTTTGGTAATTTTATCTTATCTTTTTTTATCAACGAACCTGTTTCCATTCAAGATTATTTATTGAACTAAAGCAATTATGAACTTAAAAGCACAACTAGCAAAACATTATATCAACTTAAGAGGTTGGAAAACTCAAAGAAAAATAGTTGTTATAGAATCAGATGACTGGGGTAGTATCAGAATGCCTTCAAGGCAAGTGGTAGATTTATTTAAATCTAAAAATTATCCATTAGAAATAAATAAATTCACACTTTTTGATGGACTTGAAAGACAAGTTGACTTAGAAGAATTATTTAAGGTACTTGAATCTCATAAAGATAAGAACGGCAATAATCCAGTTATAACTGCTTGTGCAGTTGTAGCTAATCCAGATTTTGATAAAATAAGGGAGTCAAATTTTAAAGAATATTTCTTCGA
>JGI25917J50250_1000011_pt1 | contig 51791 bp, 40 predicted proteins | sample LauGreSBDMM110SN_4_FD_50250 | JGI IMG/M metagenome (IMG submission 50250) | reverse complement strand
TAAAATGATAGAACAACGAAGCATCAAATCATTGATTTATTTATTTAAATGCTAAATTTTAATTTTGATTTTTAAATTTATCTCAACCAATTATTTGTTTTAAAATAAAAAATAAAAAAAATGAGCAAAATAGCCATCATAATGGGCAGCATTTCCGACATGCCAATAATGCAAGAAGCCATCGATATTTTAAGAAGTTTTGAAATCGAAATTGAAGTCGATATTGTTTCTGCACATAGAACGCCAGAAAAATTATTTGATTTTAGCAAAAATGCACATCTCCGTGGAATTTCTGTCATTATTGCAGGTGCAGGTGGCGCAGCACATTTGCCAGGTATGGTAGCATCATTATCGCCTTTGCCAATCATTGGTGTTCCGATAAAATCAAGTAATTCCATTGATGGTTGGGACAGCATTTTATCAATTTTACAAATGCCAGCTGGAGTTCCTGTGGCAACAGTCGCTTTGAACGGATCGAAAAATGCCGGAATTCTTGCAGCTCAAATTCTTGGTGCTTCAGATAAAAAAATAGTAGAAAAAATAGTTGCTTACAAACAAAGCCTTCTAGAATCTGTTAATAAATCATCAAAAAATTTAAAATAAAAAAGCCACTATAAATAGCGGCTTTTTGATATCAAAAACAAAATTTATATCTTTTATTTGGGGCAAAAAAAGTAAATCTTGAATTGAAAAAAATTATTAACTTCCGACAAAACTACACATTAAATCGTTAAAATACACGTTTTATAAAATTTTAACATGAAAATATTTAAAAATTTAAAATGAATTCAATAAATTTTCCATTCGAAACAAAAAACGATACTGCTCCATTTTCAAAAATTTCAATAACAGATTATCAACCTGCTTTTGGTCAGTACATTGAAAATGCAAAAGAAGAAATCAAAAAAATAATCAATAATTCAGAAATTCCAACGTTTGAAAATACTATTGAAGCGTTAGAATTTTCAGGAGAAGCGTTAGACAGAATATCGTCTGTGTTTTTTAATTTAAATGCTGCAGAAACAAGTGACGAAATGCAGAAAATAGCACAAGAAATTTCGCCATTGTTAACAGAATTTAGCAACGACATAACCTTAAACGAAGATTTGTTTAAAAGAATAAAATCAGTTTATGAACAAAAAAGCAATTTGAATTTAACAGCTGAGCAAACCACTTTATTGAACAATAAATTCAAAGGTTTTTCTCGAAATGGGGCTTTACTTACAGAAGATAAAAAATTAAAACTTCGTGAAATTGATACCGAATTGGCAAAGTTAAAACTTACTTTTAGTGAAAATGTTTTGGCAGAAACCAACAATTACCAACTTCATATAACAAAAGTAGAAGATTTAAAAGGACTACCTGAAGGAGCAAAAGAAGCAGCAAAATCGCTGGCAAAAAGCAGAAATTTAGAAGGTTGGATTTTCACTTTAGACCATCCTAGTTATTTGCCGTTCGTTACTTATGTAGAAAATCGCAAATTAAGAAAAGAAATTGCAATTGCAGCTGGGAAGAAAGCTTTCAAAAATAATGAATTTGATAATCAAGTAATTACTTTAAAAATTGCCAAATTACGATTTGAAAGAGCGCAATTGCTAGGTTATAAAACGCATTCCCATTTTGTTTTAGAAGAACGCATGGCACAAAATCCAGAAAAAGTAAAAAATTTTTTAAATGAACTATTAGATAAAGCAAAACCAGCTGCAAACAGAGAGCTAGCAGAATTAACCGCTTTTGCCAAATCACTCGATGGAATCGAAAAATTAGAAAAATGGGACAGCTCCTACTATTCAGAAAAATTGAAACAGCATAAATTCAATTTAGACGATGAAAAATTAAAACCCTACTTCAAGTTAGAAAATGTTTTAAATGGTGCATTTACAATTGCCCAAAAATTATTTGGTTTAACATTTACCGAAGTTTTTGATATCGACAAATACCATGATGAAGTAACAACTTATGAAGTTAAAGATGAATTTAACGAATTAGTTGCCATTTTTTATGCCGATTTTTTTCCAAGAAAAGGAAAACGAAATGGCGCTTGGATGACGAGTTTTAAATCTCAATTTATAAAAAATGGAAAAAACGAACGTCCGCATATTTCCAACGTTTGTAATTTTACAAAACCTACTGAAACGAAACCATCGCTATTAACTTTTAATGAAGTAACAACACTATTTCATGAATTTGGCCATGGATTACATGGAATGTTAGCCAATACAATTTACCCAAGTTTGTCGGGAACATCAGTCTATTGGGATTTTGTAGAATTGCCAAGTCAAGTGATGGAAAATTGGTGTTACGAGCCCGAAGCCTTAGCATTATTTGCCAAACATTTCGAAACGGGCNAAATTATTCCACAAGAATATGTTGAAAAAATAAAAGAAAGCGCTAGTTTTCAAGAAGGCATGGCTACTTTAAGACAATTGAGTTTTGGTTTATTGGACATGGCTTTTCATAGCAATAATCCTTCTGAAATTAACGATATAAAAGCTTTTGAAAAAGCAACTTTCGAAGCAACCAGTTTATTTCCTGATGTTGCCGAAAACTGCATGAGCGTTTCTTTTTCTCATATTTTTGCTGGAGGTTATTCTTCTGGATATTATAGCTACAAATGGGCAGAAGTTTTAGATGCTGATGCATTTGCCTATTTTCAAGAGCATGGAATTTTTAATAATGAAATTGCAACAAAATTTAAAGACAATATTCTTTCTAAAGGTGGAACCGAACTACCGATGGAATTGTACAAGCGTTTTCGCGGTCAAGAACCTCAACCTGAAGCATTACTAAAACGTGCCGGATTAATATAAAAAAACATGAGCTTTCTAACCGCCGAGTGGAATAATTTGGTAATGATAAATTATACTATCAATCCAAAAATACTTGAAAAATATGTTCCTGCCGGAACAGAATTAGATTTTTTTGAAGGAAAATGTTTTATAAGTTCAATAGGTTTTATGTTTGAAAACGTAAAATTATTAGGGCTTAAAATTCCATTTCACTCCAATTTTGAAGAAGTTAATTTAAGGTTTTATGTCAAAAGATTAGAAAATGGAGCTTGGAAACGTGGAGCCGTTTTTATATCAGAAATTGTTCCCAAAATAGCGATTTCAATTATAGCCAATGCCTTGTATAACGAGCATTATTCTACTTTACAAATGAAACATCAAATTGATGAAGGCGANAGCGAGAAATCATTTCGATATGAGTGGAAAAGAAATGGCAAATGGCAAAAAATTGACGTTACAGCTGCTAAATTTCCGATAGAAATTGAACCAAATTCTGAAGCAGAATTTATAACCGAACATTATTTTGGATACACAAAAGTAAATGCCACGCATTCTTATGAATATGAAGTTCGTCATCCACGGTGGCAACAACTTGAAATAATCGCAAACAATTCCGTGATAGATTTTAAACTTTATGGTGATGAATTTGAGTTTATAAATCAACAAAAACCTAGTTCCGTTTTTCTAGCAATTGGTTCCCCAATTTCGATTGAAGGTAAAAAAGTAATTTGATTGTTTTTATAATAATTCCAATATGCGCTCTAAAGCCATGCCGCGAGAACCTTTAATCAAAATATTGGCATTTTCTATTTTGATATTTTTCAATATAGGAACTATTTCGTCATAATTTTCAAAGAATAGAAAATTTGAATTTGCAATTTTATTGGCATAAAAGTCTTTTCCTATAAAATAAGTAGTACAATTGAAATCAAANAACGAAGAAATAATGGCTTTGTGTTCAATTGAGCTTTCATCACCTAGCTCAAACATATCACCAAGAAATAGTATTTTATTTTGATTTTCTAATTGTACAAAGTTTTGAATTGCTGCATTCATACTGCTTGGGTTGGCATTATAAGCGTCCAAAATAATTTTATTGTTATTTTTCTGAATCATCTGCGAACGATTATTTTCTGGGATATAACTTTCTATCGCCGCTTTAATGTCTTCATCTGCTATCTTAAAATATTTTCCAATTAAAATTGCAGCATTTATATTGTTTGAATTATACAAACCAATCAAAGCGGATTTTATAGTAATATCTTCATAGGTAATTTCTACAAATGGATTAGCCACTGTTTTTTTGATATTCAAATTGGCTTCCAAATTATTAATACCAAATGTAATTTTATTTAAACCAACTGATTTCTTTACTTGAATTTCATCATCTAAATTAACAAAAGCAGTCTTATTGCGATCAAAAATGTGCTTAAACATTTCACTTTTACCTTTAATAACGCCTTCTACTCCACCAAATCCTTCTAAATGGGCTTTGCCGAAATTAGTGATATAACCATAATCCGGGAGTGTTAGACTGCAAAGGAACTCGATTTCTTTTTGATGGTTTGCTCCCATTTCTACGATTCCGATTTCGGTTTCTTGCGTAAATGAAAGTAACGTTAAAGGAACACCAATGTGGTTATTTAAATTGCCTATTGTAGCTTTTGTATTGTAATTTTTATTTAAAACAACATTTATCAGTTCTTTAGTAGTAGTTTTTCCATTGCTTCCTGTAAGTGCAACAATAGGTAAATTGAGAAACTTTCTGTGGCAGAGCGCTAATTCTTGTAAAGTTTTTAAACTGTCATGAACTAAAATAGTCCTGTGGTCTATAAAAAAGGACGGGTTATCTATAATTACATAAGAAGCGCCGAGTTCTAAAGCGTCTTTCGCAAAAGTATTGGCATCAAATCGATCTCCTTTTATGGCTAGAAAAATTGAATTCTTCGTAATTTTCCGGGTATCAATAACAATAGCACTGCACTTCAAAAAAATAGTATGGATTTGACGTATACGCATAAAATATTGTTTAAATAATAAAAGCCCTAATAAAAGGGCTTTTAATTGTATTATTTGAGATAAAAATTAATTTCTAGCTCTTTTCTGTTTGTCGGCTTTTGGACCAACTCTTGACATTGCACATCTAAAGCCAATAAAATCTGTTGCCATATCTTGAGGGAAATATCTCCTTTGGGCTGGATCTAACCAATATGCCCTGTCTCTCCAAGATCCACCTTTATAAACTCTCGCATCATCATTAACTAAGGTTGTTCGTTTGTTTGATTTATCAAATTTCTTCACTAAACCATCTAAAGAATCTTTAGTAATATTATGAATTGGCGAATCATACATTCTTTTTGAATCTTTGTTTTTATCATCATTTTCCGACCCACTAAACTTGAAATAACGAGTAGATTGTTTGTCTCCGTCTCTGTAATTTCTGTTATCACTTTGCGAAAAATTCTGTCTTAAAAAAGTTTCTTTATCATCAACTGGAACTTGTGCAATTTGACCAGGAAAATCTCTCGCCATAATTCTACCATTGCTCACAGTGTCATATTTGATTGTCTCAGAAGTTACAAGTTCAACTTTTCCATCTTCTCCAATTTTATTTTTGGTATAAACATTACCTCTATAATAATTAAAGTCGTTAGCTTCATCATCAACTATTGGACGGTAAACATCTGCTACCCATTCCGCAACGTTTCCTGCCATATCATATAATCCAAAATCATTTGGAGGATAAGATTTTACTTTGTTCGTAATATCTGCTCCGTCATCAGACCAACCTGCAATTCCTCCGTAATCTCCTTTACCTTGTTTAAAGTTGGCCAATTGGTCNCCACGAACTTGACTTTTACCAGAACGCGTGTATGTTCCTTTCCATGGATATTTTTTTTGTCCTTTATAATTGTTGTATTCTCTATTTCCAACATCAGATGCTGCAGCATATTCCCACTCAGCTTCAGTTGGAAGTCTGTACTCTGGGTTGATTAAACCTGAAGATCTTTGTGCATAAATATTAGTTGGCTCTTTTGATACTGAAGCTTCCCCTTTTCCACCAGCAGATTTTGTCGCCTTAGCTTTGCCAAATCTACCTTTCAAAACAACTTTTTCATCGCCACCAAATGTTTTGGTTGGCGCATTGAGATATGTTTCTGTGTCAAAAGTTTTCTCTGCACTTACATCAGATATTTTGGAATTTTTCTTTAAAAACCCTTGTGTTTCAAGAATGCCTTCGTTTACACGATTGGTTCTCCATTTAGCAAATTCAGTTGCTTGAATCCAATTCACACCAACTACAGGATATTCTGCATAAGCAGGATGTCTTAAGTAATTATTTGTCATTGTTTCATTGTAACCCAATCTATTTCTCCAAACTAAAGTGTCCAACAAAGCGCCTTCATAAATATTTTTATAATTTTCTTCTGTTGGTGGAAAAACTGACTTCACCCAATATAAATATTCAGCATACATTGAATTNGTAACCTCAGCTTCATCCATATAAAATGACTGCACGTGTTGTTGGTTNGGAGAATTATTCCAATCGTGCATGATATCATCTTGCACTTTTCCCATTGTAAATGTTCCGCCTTCTACCAAAACTAAACCGGGACCAGCCGCTTGTTTACTGTATTTGGTGTTAATTTGGAATCCTCCTTTTTTGTCATTCAAATTCCAACCGGTGGCAGAAGATTTGCTTTTCGAACTTGAATTCTTGCTACAACTAGCAAAACTAAAAACCAATGCTATTGATAACATTAATTTGATTGCAATAATTTTGTTTACTTTCATACTTTGAATAGGTAATAAATTTCGAGCGCAATATAATAATTAACCTTTATATTGCAACAACTTTTTTAAAATAAAATATTAAAAATAAAACGTTCCGCTTTATTTTGAAATTAAAACGCAAATTTATAATAAATAGTATATGGTAACCTAACAAAAAAAATTATTTTTACGGTTTATAATATTAACAAGTATTCTGCGTTTACATTTTTGATGAAAAAAGTTTTTTTAATTTTTGTTGTTTTTGTTTCATTTGTTTGCCATTCGCAAGTAAACGGCAATTTTTTAATTAATTGGGTTGATAATTCTAATTACGCATCGGATAATTTTAGTTTTAAAATTCCAAACTTTCAAGCTGAGAACTTTTCTTTTGATAGTGAAAAAAAAGCAATTCAACTTTCAATAAAGGTACCAATTTCAACTTTCTTGGATGAAAATTCAATAAAAATTACCAATCCAGTATTCGAAACAGTCGCTGCAGAACAACTTGGCGATTTGAATTTAAAAAACATCCCCAAACAAATTAGTGCTACCTCAAAAAACATAAAGGCCAGGAATAAAAGCTACAATTTGATTGCGCTATCTCCAATTATTAAGGAAAACAATCTTTATAAAAGGTTAAAATCGTTTTCTTACACCATTAGCAAATCAAATACAACCGTTAGTAACANAGGATTTAATACCCTTTCAAATTCTGTGCTCAAAAGTGGGGATTGGTACCGATTTTATGTAGAAAAATCTGGAGTTTACAAAATCACTAAAAGTTTTCTGCAACAACTTGGCATGAATTTGAATAATGTAAATCCACAAAATATAAAAATTTTTGGGGGAGGAGCTAGCATGTTGCCTCTATCAAATTCCGTTACATATCCATCAGATTTGACAGAAAACCCAATCGAATTTATAGGTGAGAGCGATGGTCAATTTGACAATCAAGACTATATCTTGATGTATGCAGAAGGATTTGACAACTGGGACCAAGAAAACGAAACCCATTTGAATTTATATGCAACTAAATCGTATTATTATATAAATGCTGCTGGTAATGCTGGAAAAAGAATTCCAACAATGCCTTCGATAACAGATACTAATACTACTAAAATAAGCACGTTTGACGAATACCAATTTCACGAAAAAGACCTAATTAACATTGGCAGATTGGACCGAAAATATTTTGGGGAACAATTTGGATTTGATGACAAGTATAGTTTTGATTTTGTGTTTCCAAATATTGTAACTACCGCACCAATCACATTAACAGTTGCAGGTGGCGCTGTAGCTTTTACTCCCACTAAAATAGACGTCGCTGCAAATGGAACAAGTGTAGCAGTGCTAAATTTTAACAAATTAACTCCAAATGACAATATTGTTGCAACTGCTAATGATGTTATTGCTACATTTTCAGCGTCAACAAATGTAAAAATTGAATTAAAGTTTGACAATAACGGCGTTGCTGGTTCAAAAGGATTTTTAGATTATATTGTTTTGAACACAAAAAGTAATTTAAAAGGTTTGGGAAGACAATTTCCATTTCAATACAATGATGCGATTGCCAATAATAATGTTGGAGAATTTCAAATTTCAAACGCTTCCTCGATAACCGAAGTATGGGACATAACAGACATATACAATGTAACAAAGTATGAAAATCAAAATTTACCTACTTTTACATTCAAGGCCAACTTGGGTGAAATCAGAAAATATATTGCGCTTGACAACAACGATTTTTACACGCCAAAAAAAGAATCCGTTGCTAAAGTGTTAAACCAAGATTTGAAAGGAACTGTTTTTAAAAATGCATCTAATCAATTTCAAGATATTGATTACATAATCATTACACCGGCTTTTTTGAATACACAGGCAGAAAAATTAGCAAATTTTCACCGACAAAGAGAGAATTTTAATGTAAAAGTGATTAACCTAGAAAACATCTACCAAGAATTTTCATCAGGAAAGCAAGACATCGGTGCGATTAGAAACTTTATTAAATACGTCTATAGAAATGCTTCATCAGAGGATAAAAAACTAAAATATGTCAATCTTTTTGGGGATGCCTCTTTTGATTTTAAAAATAGAATACCTAACAAAAGCAATATCGTTCCAATTTACCATTCTTTGGCTTCTTTTTCACTCTTAAATTCATTTATTTCAGATGATTTCTTCGTTTTGTTGGATGATAATGAAGGCGATATGAATCCAAGTTCTTCTTTTGGTTTAGATGTTGCTGTTGGCAGAATGATTGTCAATAACGTTGCTCAGGCAGAAGAAATGGTTAATAAAGTTGTCGAATATGAAGATACCAAATCATATGGCCGGTGGCGTAATAATTTTGTATTGATTTCTGATGACGTTGATAAATCTGGTGAACAGGCATTAGAAAAAGGAATAGATGCCCTCGGCGATGAACTTTTTGCACAAAAACCATTTATAAATGTTAAAAAAATCCATACAGATTCCTATATCCAAGAAACTTCGGCTGGCGGAAATAGATATCCAAAAGGGCGAGAAGATTTTGTAAACACCTTTGAACAAGGCGCTTTAGTNTTTGATTATTTTGGACATGGAGGGGAAGACGGATTGGCACAAGAGCGAATTCTCGAAAAAAGTGATGCGCAAAACCTAACCAATCGCTACAAATACCCACTTTTTGTAACCATCACTTGCGAATTCACACGTTTTGATAATCCTTATAAAGAAACTGCTGGAGAATATATGTATTGGAATCCTAAAGGTGGTGCGATTTCTTTGATAACCACAACAAGACAAATTTTCTTNAATGTTGGCCAAGATATTAATGAAGCGATTGCATCCAATCTTTTTGGTTATGGAACAAATAATTTAGACTCAATGGCTGAGGCCTTGAGAAAATCTAAAGAAGAATATGGCAAAAATACTTTAATGGTTTTTTACATCGGTGATCCTGCACTAAAATTAGCCATTCCAAAACCTAAAATCATATTGACAAAAATAAACGATGTTCCAGTTGGACAAAATGCAGAAGATTTGAAAGCTTTGAGCGTTATAAAACTCACTGGAGAAATTCGTGATGAAACTGGAAACAGTGTTATGTCAAATTATAATGGAGATTTAGCAATAAATATTTTTGACAAACCGATTGATAGAACAACGCTTGGAAATGATGGGCTGACAGATTCAAATAATAATTTGATAACCATGAATTTTAAAACACTTGGTGAAACCATTTTCAGAGGAAATGCCTCTGTTAAAAATGGGCTTTTTGAATTTACATTTGTTGTTCCAAAAGACATTCGAGTGCCGGTTGGAAACGGGAGAATTAGCTTTTATGCTAAAAAGACAGGAGAATTGATTGACCAAACGGGTTTTGACACTTCCATAATCGTCGGAGGGATTAACAATAACGCTGCTGCGGATGAAGTTGCTCCTACCGCCAAATTATATATGAATGACACCAATTTTGTAAATGGCGGAATTACAAATGAATCACCGATTTTATTGGCTTTTCTAAATGATGAAAACGGAATAAACACGGCAAGTGGAATTGGTCACGACATTATTGGAATTTTAGACGGCGACGAAACCAGACCATTCATTTTAAATGATTATTACGAAACTGAAACGGACAATTACAAAAAAGGTAAATTAAAATTTCAGTTGCGCAATTTAAAAGCTGGTTTGCACACAATGACTTTTATTGCTTGGGATGTTTATAACAACAAAGTAACTTCAGAAATTCAGTTTATTGTTGTCGGAGATGAAACGCTTACGCTAAAAAATGTGTTGAATTACCCGAATCCATTTGTGAATTATACCCAATTTTGGTTCACGCACAATCGCCCGTTCGAACCTTTAGAAGTGCAAGTGCAAGTAATGACCGTTACTGGAAAAGTAGTTTGGACTAAAAATCAACTCATCACAACAGATGGTTTTTTGTCGAGAGAAATAACCTGGGATGGGAAAGACGATTTTGGTGATAAAATTGGAAAAGGAGTATATGTCTATAAATTGACAGTCAAATCTACCTTAACAAATAAAAAAACCGAAAAGTTTGAAAAACTTGTAATACTATAAGAAAATACTATATTTGTTTAATAAAACTTTTAAATTCAGAATGAGAAAAATACAATTATTACTGATTACACTTTTTGCAATTCAAAATTCAAATGCACAATTGCAAAACGTAATTACAACTGGAGTCCCATTCTTATTGATTGCTGCCGATGCGCGTTCTGCTGGTATGGCAGATCAAGGAGTGGCTACTTCACCAGATGCATATGCGCAACAATACAACCCAGCGAAGTATGCTTTTGAAACAGATAAACAAGGGTTTTCTGCAAGTTATACACCTTATTTATCAGATTTAGTAAACGACATTAGTTTAGGTCAAATTACATACTACAATAGAATCAACGAAAAAAGTGCATTTGCTTTTGGAATGCGTTATTTTGGTTTGGGAGTCATCGAAACAAGAAAAACTGGTGATCCTGACGAAGTTGCTGTGCCCGTCACACCTAATGAATTTGCAATGGACGGGTCTTATTCTCTAAAGCTTAGTGAACGATTTTCTATGGCTGTCGCAGGCCGATACATTCGTTCTCAACTTAGAATCCCTGACGAATTTAATAGCTCGAAACCTGCAACCACTTTCGCTGTAGACGTTGCTGGTTATTATCAATCCGAAGAAATTGCCTATACTGATTTTAACGGACGATGGAGATGGGGATTTAATTTTCAAAATCTTGGTCCGAAAATCAACTATGAAGCACAAACTTCTTCTGATGTCGGAGCGAATTTTTTACCCGCACAAATGAGACTAGGAACAGGTTTTGATTTTGTTTTGGACGATTATAATAAAGTTGCACTTAATTTAGAAGTTGCAAAACTATTGGTTCCAACACCTCAAGATCCAAAACCAATCGATTTGGACGGTGATGGTAGTTTTACTGGGCCAGGAGAAACTGACGGAATTAACGAAGCCAATATTGCTTATAAAAAAATTGGTTGGACTCAAGGAGTTTTTCAATCCTTTACTGATGCACCGGGCGGTTTTAGCGAAGAGTTAAAAGAATTTACCTACTCAATTGGTTCAGAATATTTATACCAAGATTCATTCGCAATGCGACTAGGTTATTTTCACGAAAGTCCTGTAAAAGGAGCTAGAAAATTTTTCTCATTAGGAGCTGGTTTCAAATACAACGTGGTTAAAGTAGATGTGTCTTATTTATTTTCCGCCTCAAAAGTAAAAAACCCTTTAGAAAATACGCTTCGTTTTTCGCTCACATTTAATTTCGGCGACAAATACGATGAATACTAATAAAATTATAAATTAAATAGCAATCCAAATTTCAATACCGAGATTTGGATTTTTTTTCCCAAAATATGAACAAAAAAATTACAATTACAACTGAATTTAGCATTTTTGAAAACTTTGAAGAATTGCCAATTGACATTAAAAACCTGATGGAACAAGCAATTGACGTGAGAAAAAAAGCTTATGCTCCTTATTCAAAATTTAAAGTTGGAACAGCATTATTTTTAGATAATGGAAAAGTAGTTTTGGGTTCAAATCAAGAAAATGCGGCTTATCCATCAGGCCTTTGTGCCGAAAGAGTCGCTGTTTTTCAAGCTGGATCAATTTATCCAGAGGCAAAAATCCTTAAAATGGCAATTACAGCAGCGGCAGAAACAAACAAAACCACTTCTCCAATTCCACCTTGCGGTGCTTGTCGTCAATCGATTGCTGAATACGAAATTAGACAAGAAACACCAATTGAAATTTATTTTATGGGCGAAACAGGGCCTATTTATAGCTCAGATTCACTGAAAAATCTTTTGCCATTTATGTTTGACAAAAACTTCTTGTAAAAAACTTAAAATTTCTGATATAAATTTTACTTCTTAGTCGGAAAGTCCTATTTTTGCATTTCGCAAATCAAAATGAAGCCCTTTTTTTTGCGGTTAAGTAAGTAATCCAGTTTCCTAAAACAATTTAGCAAGAAAAGAAAATGAAAGAAGTTACAAAAGAGGTTTATTTAAAGTGGTATGAAGATATGCTACTGTGGAGAAAGTTTGAAGATAAGTTAGCAGCACTTTACATACAACAAAAAGTAAGAGGATTTCTTCATTTATACAACGGTCAAGAAGCAGTTTTAGCAGGTGCTTTGCACGCTATGGAACTCGGAAAAGACAAAATGATTACTGCCTATAGAAATCATGTGCAACCAATTGGTATGGGGGTTGACCCTAAAGCAGTAATGGCTGAATTGCTAGGAAAAGTGACAGGAACATCAAAAGGAATGGGTGGTTCAATGCACATTTTTTCTAAAGAAAAAGGATTTTTTGGAGGTCACGGAATTGTAGGAGCACAAATACCTGTAGGTGCTGGAATGGCTTTTGCCGATCAATATTTCGGGAGAGATGGTGTTACGCTAACCTATTTTGGAGATGGTGCTGCACGTCAAGGATCTTTACACGAAGCTTTCAACATGGCAATGTTATGGAAATTACCTGTTGTTTTTATTGTAGAAAACAATGGTTATGCTATGGGAACTTCTGTTGAAAGAACGGCTAACCACAGTGATATTTGGAAATTAGGTTTGGGGTATGAAATGCCTTGTGGACCAGTAGACGGAATGAATCCTGTGAAAGTGGCCGAAGCAATGCACGAAGCCATTGAAAGAGCTAGACGAGGTGATGGACCAACATTTTTAGAAATGAAAACCTATCGCTATAGAGGACATTCAATGTCTGATGCACAATTGTACCGCACAAAAGATGAAGTAGAAGAATACAAAAAAATAGATCCAATAACGCAAGTTTTAGATATAATTAAAGATCAAAAATATGCAACGGACGCAGAAATTGAAGCAATTGACGAAAGAGTAAAAGATTTGGTTGAAGAATGTGTAAAATTCGCAGAAGATTCTCCATTTCCCGAAGTACAACAATTGTACGATGTTGTTTACGAACAAGAAAATTATCCATTTATTCCTCATAGACTATAATTATGGCAACAGTAATCACAATGCCGCGTTTGAGCGATACAATGACAGAAGGAACAGTTGCAACTTGGCTTAAAAAAGTAGGCGACAAAATTAGTGAAGGCGATATTTTAGCAGAAATTGAAACAGATAAAGCCACTATGGAGTTTGAATCTTTCAATGCCGGAACTTTATTATATATTGGCATTCCAGAAGGTGAAACTGCGCCTGTCGATTCACTTTTAGCAATTATTGGTAAAGAAGGAGAAGATATTTCTGGATTGATAAATGGAACTGCCAAAACAGAGGTGAAAGTTGAAGAAGCTAACATTGAAGTAGTAACTTCAGATGCTACAACAAACAACCAACAACCAACGACTGAATTACCAAAAGGAGTTATTGTCGTTACTATGCCAAGGCTATCAGACACAATGACCGATGGAACAGTAGCCACTTGGTTGAAAAAAATTGGTGATAAAGTAGCCGAAGGAGATATTTTAGCAGAAATCGAAACCGATAAAGCTACAATGGAATTTGAATCTTTCAACGCTGGAACTTTATTATTCATAGGTGTTCAAGAAGGAGAAACAGCTCCCGTAGATAGCGTTTTGGCAATCATCGGACCTGATGGAACCGATGTAACAGGAATTGCCGAAAATTATAAAAAAGGCGGAACTTCTGCTGCTCCAAAAACAGAAGAAAAAATTGAAGCAACTACTTCAGCAGAAGTGAAATCTGAAAATGTAACCTTTTCTGATGGACAAAGAGTTTTTATTTCTCCCTTAGCTAAAAAAATTGCGGAAGAAAAAGGAATCAATATCAATCAAGTGAAAGGTTCTGGCGAAAATGGTCGAATCGTAAAAACGGATATTGAAAACTATAAAAATATAGCACCTTCAGTTGTACAAGAACATGTTGTTGAAAAATCAGAAAACAATACCACGGTTAAACCTTTTGTTCCAGCTGGAGAAATGTATTCAGAGGAAATCAAAAATTCAACAATGCGCAAGGTAATAGCCAAACGCTTGTCTGAATCAATATTTACCGCGCCGCATTTCTATCTAACCATTGAGGTTGGAATGGATGAAGCAATGAAATCAAGGATTACAATCAATGCAATTCCAGACACAAAAGTTTCATTTAACGACATGGTAATCAAAGCATGTGCAATGGCCTTGAAAAAACATCCGAAAGTAAATTCGCAGTGGAAAGAAGAAGCAACTATTATCAATCACCACGTTAATGTAGGTGTTGCAGTGGCTGTTGAAGATGGACTTGTAGTACCAGTTTTGAAATTTACAGATTTAATGAGTTTGACTCAAATTGGCACTAATGTGAAAGATTTAGCAGGAAGAGCCAAAAACAAGAAATTGCAACCAGCAGAAATGGACGGAAGCACATTCACGGTTTCTAATCTTGGTATGTTTGGAATCACAGAATTCACTTCTATTATCAACCAACCCAATTCAGCTATATTATCCGTTGGTGCAATTGTAGAAAAACCAGTGGTTAGAAATGGGCAGATTGTCGTTGGAAATACGATGAAAGTGACTTTGGCTTGCGATCACCGAACCGTTGATGGAGCAACGGGCGCACAATTTCTACAAACATTGAAACAATATTTAGAAAATCCAGTAACGATGTTGGCATAATCCAATATTTGTTTATAATTTAAAATCCTATTGACTTTTGTTAATAGGATTTTTTTTAATTTAGCTGAAATTTAAAAATGAAAAACATAATAATTACAGGAACATCTCGAGGAATTGGTTACGAATTGGCTTTGCAATTTGCCAATGAAGGCCACAATGTTTTAGCACTTTCTAGAAATATTCCTGAAATTTTAATTCAAAATAAAAATATCACCTGCCTAGCTGTTGATTTATCAAACAATGATGATTTAGAAAAAGTGCGCCAATTTTTATTAAATGATGGGAAAAAAGTAGATGCCATTGTTCATAATGCTGGAGCTCTAATTTACAAACCATTTTCGGAAACTTCTGTTCTAGATTTTGAAAAAATATACAAGGTCAATGTTTTTGCGGTTGCCGCATTAACACAAATTGCATTACCATTTTTACAAAAAGGAAGCCATGTGGTAACGATAAGTTCGATGGGAGGAATACAAGGAAGTACAAAATTTGCTGGACTTTCGGCATACAGTTCAAGTAAGGGAGCGGTAATTACCTTATCAGAATTACTGGCAGAAGAATACAAAGAACAAGGAATTTCATTTAATGTTTTGGCATTAGGTTCAGTAAATACCGAAATGTTACAAGCAGCTTTTCCGGGTTATGAAGCGCCGCTTTCACCAAAGCAAATGGCAGATTATATTTATAATTTTACTTTGACAGGCAATCAATTTTACAATGGTAAAGTATTGCAAGTTTCTAGTTCAACTCCGTAAAATGCACTGATGACCGAAATCCTTTTTAAATATCTTCCAGAACACGCTGTTGAAAATTGTTTTCAGTTGATTAAGATCAACAATGTTCACCTAAAAATTGTCAACGAACGACAGACACGTCATGGAGATTATAGAAAAGGAGTTTCAGGTAAACACGAAATTACCGTCAATGCCAATTTGAATAAATATCGATTTCTAATCACTTTGGTGCACGAAATTGCTCATTTGGTGGCTTTTGAAAAATTTGGACGGAATATAAAACCGCATGGGACGGAATGGAAAATAACTTTTCAAAGAATGATGATTCCCTATATAACACCCGAAATTTTCCCAAATTCCGTTTTAGGTTTGGTAGCCAATCATTTCAGAAATCCTACCGCTAGCAGCGATACAGATGCCCGATTGGCTTTTGCGTTGAAACAATTTGATGAACGAAAAATTGATGTGCATTATATACATGAAGTGCCAAGCGGAAGTTTCTTTCGAATTAAAAACGGAAGGGTTTTTCAAAAAAATGGACTTCGAACAAAACGTTATGAATGTTTGGAAGTAAAAACAGGACGTTTGTTTTTGTTTAATGCCAATGCCGAAGTAGAAATAATTCCCGGATAAATTATTATTCAATTATCCGTTGTAAATTTGTAAAAATATATAAAATAAAATGAACAAAAATTATTACGCGATTTTAATGGCTGGTGGAGTTGGATCTCGTTTTTGGCCTGTAAGCACTTCAGAATTTCCAAAACAATTTCATGATATGTTGGGCGCTGGTTCAACTTTAATTCAGAAAACATTCAGCAGATTGTCAAAGTTAATTCCAGTCGAGAACATTTATATCCTCACTAACGAACGCTATAATGATTTGGTTTTAGAGCAATTGCCAATGGTAAAACAAGCCCAAGTGCTTTTGGAACCGGCAATGCGCAACACCGCACCATGCATTTTGTATGCATCGTTAAAAATTCAAAAAGAAAATCCAAATGCCGTTATGGTCGTTGCACCAAGTGACCATTGGATTGAAGACGAAACTACTTTTGTTGCCAATTTGCAACAGTGTTTTGATTTTTGCGCATCCGAAAATGCTTTGATGACTTTAGGCATTCAACCGACATTTCCAAATACAGGTTTTGGCTATATAGAGTATGATAAAACGGACGAGAATCCTATTAAAAAGGTAAGTCAATTTAGAGAAAAACCAAATTACGAAACTGCAAAATCATTCCTTGAAGCTGGGAATTTCCTTTGGAATGGCGGTATTTTTATTTGGAGTTCAAAATCAATTTTATCTGCTTTCGAACAATTTCAACCACAAATGAACCAATTGTTTTTGAATGGTGTATCAAGTTATAATACCGCAGACGAAACCAATTTCATCAATGACAATTATGCTTTGGCAGAAAACATTTCGATAGATTATGCCATTCTAGAAAATGCCAAAAATGTTTATGTTTTGCCAGCCACTTTCGATTGGAACGACTTGGGAACATGGGGCTCGTTGCACGAAAAATTAGACAAAGACGAAAACAATAATGCATTAGTAAATGCTACTGTTTTATTGAATAATGCTTCTAATAACATCATCAGTACAGGCAAAAACAAACTGGTAATTATTGATGGCTTAGCAGACTTCATCATTGTGGACAAAGACAACGTTTTATTGATTTATCCAAAAAGTAAAGAGCAAGAAATCAAAGGAATTGTTGGGCAATTGAAGTTGAGTTAGTTACAAAAAAAACGCTCGAAGTTATTCGAGCGTTTCATTTTATATAAGCTTTGCGATTAAGCGTTCCCGGCAGCAGCAATTAAATTTAATGCTGAACCAGCCACAAACCAACCTATTTGTCCTTCGTTGTAAGTATGGTTAGCCATGATAGTGTCTTTTGTACCATCTTCGTGAGCAAACTCTAATGTCAATGGTCTTCCTGGTGCAAAACCAACTAAATCAACAAAATTAATCGTGTCATTTTCTTGAATTTTGTCATAATCCGCTTCATCGGCAAAAGTCAATCCAAGTAAACCTTGTTTTTTAAGATTCGTTTCGTGAATCCTTGCAAACGATTTTACCAACACCGCTTTCACGCCCAAAAATCTTGGTTCCATTGCAGCATGTTCTCTCGAAGAACCTTCGCCATAATTGTGGTCGCCCACAACAACACTAGGCACTCCAGCAGCTTTATAAGCTCTTGCAACAGCAGGAACAGCGTCATAAGCTCCAGTCAATTGGTTTTTAACCGTATTTGATTTTTGGTTGAAGGCATTAATTGCTCCAATCAACATATTGTTAGAAATATTATCTAGATGTCCACGGAAACGCAACCATGGACCTGCCATAGAAATATGGTCAGTAGTACATTTTCCAAAAGCTTTAATCAATAATTTTGCACCTGTAATGTTCTTGCCATCCCAAGGTAAAAATGGAGCCAATAATTGTAATCTTTCTGAAGTTTCAGCAACCACAACTTGCACGCCCGATCCATCTTCAGAAGGAGCTTGAAAACCTGCGTCTTCAACGGCAAATCCACGTGGCGGTAATTCATTTCCGGTCGGTTCATCGAATTTTACTTCTTCCCCATTTTCATTAATCAACGTATCAGTTAAAGGATTAAAAGACAAATCGCCTGCAATAGCCAATGCGGTTACCAATTCAGGAGAACCTACAAAAGCCAATGTGTTTGGATTTCCGTCTGCACGTTTAGAGAAATTTCGGTTAAAAGAGTGAACAATTGTATTTCTTTCTTCTTTCTCTGCTCCTTCTCTGTCCCACATTCCAATACATGGTCCGCAAGCATTAGCGAAAACGGTAGCGCCAATTTTATCAAAAGTGTCGATAAAACCATCGCGTTCTATGGTATATCTCACCAATTCCGAACCAGGGGTAATAGTGAATTGCGATTTTATTTTTAAATTTTTATCTACTACTTGCTTGGCTAAAGAAGCCGCACGAGCAATATCTTCGTAAGATGAGTTGGTACAAGAACCGATCAATCCCACTTCGATTTTTAATGGCCAATTATTTTTTAAAGCTTCTTCTTTCATTTTAGAAATTGGAGTAGCTAAATCTGGCGTAAAAGGACCATTTAAATGTGGTTCTAATTCAGACAAATTAATTTCAATCACTTGATCGAAATACAATTCTGGATTAGCATAAACTTCGTCGTCGCCAGTTAAATACTTAGCAATTTTATTGGCTGCATCAGCAATATCGGCTCTGTCTGTAGACCGCAAATAACGATCCATTGATTCATCGTAACCAAATGTAGAAGTGGTCGCACCGATTTCGGCACCCATATTACAAATTGTACCCTTTCCTGTACAAGACATTGCTTTTGCTCCTTCTCCAAAATATTCAACTATGGCACCTGTTCCACCTTTTACAGTAAGAATTCCGGCCACTTTTAGTATAACATCTTTTGGGGCTGTCCAACCAGAAAGTTTTCCGGTTAATTTTACACCAATTAGTTTAGGGAATTTCAATTCCCAAGCCATTCCAGACATTACATCTACGGCATCTGCTCCACCAACTCCAATGGCTATCATTCCTAATCCGCCTGCGTTTACAGTATGAGAATCGGTTCCAATCATCATTCCGCCTGGAAAAGCATAATTTTCTAAAACCACTTGATGTATAATCCCGGCTCCTGGTTTCCAAAAACCAATTCCGTATTTATCTGAAACTGAAGATAGAAAATCAAAAACTTCATTGCTTTGCGTTTTAGCACGAGCTAAATCGGTAACAGCATCTACTTTTGCTTGAATTAAATGGTCGCAATGCACCGTTGTTGGCACTGCAACTTTACTTTTTCCTGCGTGCATAAATTGTAACAAAGCCATCTGCGCTGTTGCATCTTGACAAGCTACTCTGTCTGGCGCAAAGTCAACATAATCTTTCCCACGCANAAAAGCGTGACTTGGATTACCTTCCCAAAGGTGATTGTATAAAATCTTTTCTGTTAAAGTAAGTGGACGACCAACGATTTCTCGGGCTTTATCAACACGAGTAGTCATGTTTTCGTACACTTTTTTAATCATTTCAATATCAAATGCCATAATATATTGATTAGTTAGTTTGAGTCGCAAAATTAACGATTCTAGTTGGATTTTAAAAATTTTTTACTGAAAGCTAGGTTTTGACGAAGTATTATTTGCAAATATTCTATTTTGCTATAATTTTCACAATGAAAATAAGTTTTTTCACCGCAGAAATAATAAAATGATATTTTTTTAAGATAATAATCGTAATTCATCAAAAACTATTTACAACCGAATCGTTAACAAATACAATTGATCTGCATAGTTTTGTGATGGAAGGGTATAAAGTGCTGAAAATTATTTGCAGTTTCGATGCGAAAATAATTATTTTATCCAACAGAATGAAAAAGAAATTAAATCTTCGTCCCTATCTATTTTATAAAAACAATGTCAATTATTGCATTAAAAAAGGGAAGCAATTATCTTTTCGATAGTAATTCCTTCGGCGTCGGCTTTGTAGTTTTTAACCACCCGATGCCTTAAAATACCAATCGCAACTGCTTTTACATCTTCAATATCTGGTGAAAATTTACCGTTAAAAGCTGCATTGGCTTTGGCTGCTAATATTAAATTCTGTGATGCCCTTGGACCAGCTCCCCAATCGATGTAATTTTTTATAAAATCGGTTGACAAGGCATTGTCCGGACGGGTTTTGCTCACCAAAGTAACAGCATATTCTATCACATTATCGGCGACAGGAATTCTTCTAATCAATTGTTGAAAATCAATGATTTCTTGCGCTGTAAAAAGGGGATTCACCGTAACTTTTAAATCAGAAGTTGTACTTTTTACCACTTGCACTTCTTCAGCAAACGAAGGGTAATCCAACTTAATTGAAAACATAAAACGATCTAATTGTGCTTCAGGCAAAGGATATGTTCCTTCTTGCTCAATTGGATTTTGTGTCGCCAAAACAAAATAAGGCAAATCTAATTTATAATTGTGACCCGCAATTGTAACAGCTCTCTCTTGCATCGCTTCAAGCAAAGCGGCTTGCGTTTTTGGTGGTGTTCGGTTTATTTCATCCGCCAAAATTATGTTTGAAAAAATGGGTCCTTTCAAGAATTTAAATTGTCTATTTTCATCCAAAATTTCACTTCCCAAAATATCAGAAGGCATTAAATCGGGTGTAAATTGAATTCTTTTGAATTCTAAACCTAAAGCTTGGGCAATTGTGTTGACCATTAAAGTTTTAGCTAATCCGGGAACACCAACCAAAAGTGCATGTCCACCAGAAAAAATACTCAACAAAATTTGGTCAACAACTTCTTCTTGACCAACGATTATTTTTGAAATTTCGTTTTTTAAATCTGTTCTTTTCTGAACTAAATTATTTATTGCTGTTACGTCAGACATTTATTTTGAGTTTGATGTTTCGGGCTGGCTAATAATCTCTGTAATTACCCTTAATTTTATTTTTTCAACCAATTGTTCACGAAGCTACAATCTCTGTATTCTCCATTAATTTTGATGTACGTTTCCTTGATTTTTTCGTCTGTCCATTTTGCAATGGCTTTAATTTGCTTTTCTTTCAAAGCCAATTCTTTGATTTTTAAATAATCTTGAGCATAATCGGCTGCGTGGGCACTAATTCGGTTTGTAACCGTAACAATCTTGTACACTTTCTTACCTCTTTCATTTTCGTCTAGTTGTGGTAAAGAAACTTGATCATCTTTTAAATTTGAAACCAAACTGTATAAAGTTGGATCCATCTTTGTGAGTTCAAAATGCGTGTCTTGTGTTTTTGGATTAATCAAGGCGCCACCATTTGCTTTCGTTTCTTTCTCGTCAGAAGATGCTCTTGCTGCATCCGCAAAAGATATTTCCTTTGCAATAATCTTCTTTCTAATTGAGTTGATTTCTTCTTTTGCCTCTTTTAAAGCACTTTCTGAGACTTTTGGAAACAACAAAATATGTCTTAACTCGATATCTTGACCACGTATTTTTTCTACTAAAATGATATGATAGCCATATTCAGTTTCAAAGGGTTCAGAAATTTCGCCTTCTGCTAAACTAAAAGCAGTTTCTTTAAATTCTTTTACCAAAGGTGATTTTCTAGTAATTTTCATAAAACCACCAATTGATTTTGAACCGGGATCTTGCGAATAAAGCACTGCTTTGCTGTAAAAACTTGCGCCGTCTTGAATTTCTTTTTTAAATCCTTTCAATTTATCAATTACTTTTTGTTTTTCTTCATCAGAAATTTTTGGTGTTACTACAATTTGTGCAACTTCGAGTTCATCGCCAAAAACTGGCAATTCTTCTTTTGGGATTTTCTTGAAAAAACTCCTAACTTCTTCAGGTGTAATTGTAACTTCTTCGACGATTTTCTTGGTCATTTCAGAAGTTAATTTATTGAGTTTTAAAATATCAAAAAAATAAGATTTAAATTCTTCGAGTGAGTTTTTTTTATAATAAGCTACTAATTTATCTACTGAACCGATTTGTTCAACCATGATATTCATTTTCTCGTCTATCATGCTATTTATTTCTGCATCTGAAACTTTCAAACTATCTTGAACAGCTTGATGAGCATACAATCTTTCTTCTAATAGCTTACCTAACATTTGACATCTTGTAATGTCTTTGACGGAATTACCTTGCGAAGTTAATTCTAAAAAGTTCTTGTCTATGTCGGAATCAAGGATAAGATAATCACCAACTGTAGCGATAATTCCATCTATTTTTTGCCTCCCGGTGTTGGTTTTTTTTATAGAATCTTTAATTATTTCTTGCGCATTGCTAAAATTCAAGCACATTAAAAATGCAAAAATTAAATATATCCTATTTTGCGAAAACTTCATTTTATTTTTTGATTGAATCATCAGTGGTTTTTTATTCTAACTATTATTTGACTTGAATCAAGTAAATTTTAATTAAATCTTAATTTCTTTTTTTACTTTTTCAAAAACGGCGCTGTTTACATTGATTGTAAACTCTTTTTTAAGGTCAGAAACCCAATTTTCCTCAAGGTATTGTTGATAATCATTGATGACTTTGCCTTTACAATCTTCTAATGATTTTTCACTGGCCGGCAAAACTTTGTTCACACGAGTTACAAAAAAGTAATCGCCTTTTTTTTCTACATCAGAAACACCAACAACAAATTTTACATTCTTTGGAAGCACTTCGTTTCCTTCCTCAAAAACGCCTTGATTTTCCATAATCTCAACTTTCTTGTCGAGGTTCAATTTCTCTTTTATTGCTTCACTTGTTGCATTATTCTTTAGCATTTTTTGTGCTTTTTTAATGACATCCTCTTTAGTAGAAGAAGTAATTAAAGCATCAACTCTATTTTTCCATTGGTAATTAAATTTATGGCTTTTATAGAAATTTTCTAAACCTATGGTATCATTTTTAGATTTTTCCCAAATTTCTTTTTCCATCAAATCAAATAGCAAAAGTCCATCACGGTATTCTTCCATTACATCTTTAAATTCTGGAAATTTATTTTCTAAATTATTATCATAATAGGTATTTAATTGATCATCAACAAATTGCTCGTAAATTTTATCGACAATTTGAGACAAACTAACTTTAACGTCTTTTAATCCTTTTTGTTGTTTTTCTAAATACGCTAAAAAGTCAACTCCTGTAACAGGTTTGTCTTTTATGGTGAACAAATTTTTGTCAAAAGCTTTTATTTCAACTGGCGCTTTCCAAGTTCCTGCTAAATAATCTTTGTTAACGGTTTTTGAAATAGCAGCATACAATTTATCATCTCTTTTAATAGGATATTCTTTACGCAATTTATCATTCATAGAATTGGTAATCAATCNAGAACGATCATCTCTACGGATTTTTGTATCTAAATCTGATTGCATTTCATCAAAAGTTTTGGTTGGAAATCTTTCTATAAATTTTACAATATGCCATCCAAATTCTGTTTGAAATGGAGCAGATAGTGGATTTTCATTAGACAATGAAAAAGCAATATCTTCAAATTGATTAGAACTTAACTGTCCAGAAGCAAAACGGTTTAAAACGCCACCTTTTTCTGCACTTGACTTATCTTCTGAAAATTGTTGTGCTAGCGTTTCAAATTTTTCGCCTTGCTGCAATTTTTTGTAAATGTCATCAATGGTGTTTTTGGCTTTTTCTTCTAGTTTTGGCTCGGTTTGTTTCGCAATCATAATATGAGCTACGTTGATTTCGCCTCTATTGTCGCGAATGTCTAAAACTTTCAAGATATGATAACCGTAACGTGTTCGAACAGGCATCGAAATATCGCCTTTTTTAGTTTTGAAAGCAGCTGATTCAAATGGATAAACCATTCGGAAAGCAGAAAAATATCCTAAATCTCCATTGTTTTCTTTTGCCGATGGATCTTGAGAAAATTGTTTGGCAAGTTTAGAAAAATCTTCACCACCCAAAGCTTTCTTTCTGATGTCGAGCATTTGATTATAAATTTTTAGCGTGTCTACAGGAACTGCGTTTTCTTCTAAATTTAATAAAATATGTGCCGCATGAACTTCTTTTAAAGAACGGTTGTATCCTTCTTCAATTAATTCTTTGGTGACTTTTGTATCTGTAATGTAATTTTTGGCCAATTGTGTTCGGTACGAAGCCAATTCAGATTTATATTTCGGATTATTTTCTAAACCAAGTTTGTTTGCTTTGTTTATTTTTAGCTTATAACCTATAAATAACTCTAAGTATTTATNTAAATCTTTTTGAGAATCGTCTTTTACTAAATCAATATTTTTTTTATAAATCCTAGAAAATTCATCTGTATAATAAGGTTTATTGTCGATGGTAAACAGCACTTCTTTTGTGCTATTTTGAGCGTAAGTTGCTATATTTAAAGAAAGTAATAACCCGAAAAACAATTGCTTCATTTTCATTTGTAAATAATATTTGTTTTTAATTTGATTAAAATAATTTAAAAAAAAGAGATTTTAGGGTAAATTGATTTTTTTTGATTTAATCAACAAAATTAACAATTCAAATACATTATGCAAGTTTGTCGGATAGTATTAACAAAAAATTAAATGCTTTGTTTTTCAAAACGAAAAACAAAGCATTTAATTCTAGGAGTTTTATTATTTAATTACATTGAAACAATTACAAATTCACTTCGCCTATTGGCTTGGTGTTCTTGTTCACTGCAGTTTACGNNGTCGGCACAATTGTTAATCAATTGAGATTCTCCATATCCACGCCCAGACAATCTGCTTTTGTCGATTCCATTTTTAATCAACCAAGCAATTGTAGATTTTGCTCTTCTCTCAGAAAGTTTCATATTATAATCGCTCGTTTGGCGACTGTCTGTATGGCAACGAACGTCTACTTTCATTTCTGGATATTCGTTCATAATTGCAAGTACTTTTTCTAGCTCAAATGCAGCATCTTTTCTGATGTAGGACTGATCCAAATCAAAAAATATCATAGGAATATCTAAAAGTTTTTTATCTGCTAGATTGATTCCTTCTTCAATTTTAACCAATCGGTTTTTGAGCATCAAAGGAAAATAGGTATTTCCTGAAATTTTTGGAGCTGTAAATGCTAATTCGTTGGTTTCATAATCAGCTTTTTCTGATCGTAAATAATATTTTTGGTCGCAGTCAACTGGTCCAAAGTCATACAAACCATTTGCGTCTGCGGTTACAGTTTTTAATTTAATCATATCAGGATCAAAAAGAGTAACTTGAGCACCTGCTAATACTGCGTCGGTGTCAGAATCCGTAACAACTCCCGTTAAGGCTTGTTCGCAGTTAAGTTTGCGAATTTCTGTAAATTTATAAATATCATCATTTCCCATACCGCCATCTCTATTAGACGTAAAGAAACCTGTTCTGGTTTTTGTATCAATAAGAAAAGCAAAATCATCATTACCACTATTCAATGGTTGTCCGAGATTTTGAATGTTTTTAAAATCGCCATCTGTTGGAATTTTGGCAACAAATACATCTAAACCTCCAAGTCCAGGATGACCATCAGAAGCGAAATAAATTTCATTTTGATCCGTTACAAACGGAAAAGTTTCTCTACCCGGAGTGTTGATTGATGCACCCAAATTGGTTGGTTTTCCAAAAGTTCCATCTTCATTAATGTCGACTTTATACAAATCTGCTTCGCCAAATGTTCCTGGCATATCCGATACAAAAAAAAGTGTTTTTTCATCTGCACTTAATGCTGGATGCGCAGTGCTATATTGATCACTATCAAATGGAAGTTCAATAATATTCGCCCATTGCTTGTTAATGAAACTTGCTTTGTATAATTTCAATAAAATAATGTCATTTTCATTTTTACCAATTTTCCCGTCTTTGTAGTTATTTCTGGTAAAATACATTGTATTTCCATCTTTAGTAAATACTGCAGAGGCTTCATTGAATTTAGAATTTACTTTCTTGGAATATTTCTTCGGAATCCCTATTTTTTCATCAGAATCTGAATTGATTTCTACACTGTACAAGTTTGTAAAATACTGATTGCTCCATTTCATTTTTCTTTTTACAAAAGCGCCAGATTCTCTAGCAGTTGCAAAAACCAATGTATTGCCTCTGAATGAACTACCAAAATCTGAGTATTTAGAATTTATTCCTGCGTCTTCTATAACAAATCGTTTAGAATTGGCTTTGATAACTTCTAAATAGTTTCTATTGTCTCTAAATAAAATTGCTCTTTTATCACCATTCGCTTTTACATTAAATTTCTCAAGCATTTTATTTGCTTCATCGTATTTTCCAACAGTTTTTAATGACTGGGAATAACGATATAAATATTCTGGTTTTTGTTCTGGGTTAATTATAAACAACTCTCTATATGCACCTTCTGCTTTTTCAAACTCCCCATTGAAGTAATAGGCATTACCAAGTTTTTGAAACATTTTTTCATCTTTGTAACCTTTTGCAGCAATGGATTTGTAAATGTTCATTGCGTCAATGTAAGCATACTTTTCATACTTTTTATCTGCTCTTTTAATAGCTGCATTCTGACCATAAGTAGAATAACAAATTAAATTCAAAAATAAAGCTATGAGTAAAAATTTTATTTTCATGGTGATAATGTTAGAAAAATCTTGGAGAAATAATTTTATCGTAGTTGCTAAATAATTCGTATCGCAAGAAAATTTCGTGAGATCCTGAATTATAGTTTGCCAATTTGGTTGTTTCCAAATCGTATGCATACCCAACGTTAAACGAATCTGATATTTGGAATCCAATCATTGCACTCATTGCGGCACTCCAACGATAAGCAACTCCGAGTGTAAATTTCTCATTAAATAAAAAGTTGGCAGATAAATCTAATTGAACCGGTGCTCCTGGCACTAGTTTGGTTAAAGCTGTAGGTTTAAATTTTACTTCGTCGTTGATGTCAAAAACGCGACCTGCAATTAAATAAAAATGCATTCTTTCCGTTGCAACTGATGTTGAATTGTCGCTATATTGTTTGGTTTCCAAAAACTGGGGTGCCGAAATTCCGACGTAACTTTTATCAGAATAATAATAAATACCAGCTCCAATATTGGGCGAAAATTTATTGTTGATATTGTATTGTTGACTAATCGCATAATCACCAGGTTTTCTTAAAGTAAGGCGATTAAAATCTACACTCAATAAATTTGCTGTAAACTTTAAACCAAATGAAAGTTTGTAATCTTCGGATGTTTCTATAGTGTATGATACATCTGCTGCAATGTTATTTTCATCTGAAATACCAATTCTATCATTAACAAGAGACAAACCTACTCCTAAATTAGATCCTTCAATGGGAGTATGAATCGAAGCCGTATTGGTAAGTGGCGCACCATCTAACCCCACCCATTGCGTTCGATGCAAAACAAAAGCACTCATTACACCTCTAGAGCCTGCATACGCTGGATTGATATTTATGGTGTTGTACATGTATTGGGTAAATTGCGCATCTTGCTGGGCATAAACGCTTCCCATTATAAGTAAAGTGAAAAGTATAAATTTTGTTTTCATTTATTGTCTATTATAAAATACAAGGACTAGAAACCTTTTGGACTAAATTTATCGGGATAAATATAAGAAATCTGAACTAGATTTAGTAATTCTTCATTCTTTTTAAGTAGGACAGAGTAGTGCGTTCCAACTTGCGATTCTGCCTCATAGTTGATTGTAAATCCCCTATTCGATTAATTGCATAAAATGTCGCTTTTTTTAATAGTTTTGAAAAGGAATTAACTTTTCATATTAAACTAATAAACTGTATTTTTGCAAACTTTAAAAATACAAAATGAGTTTTATTACAGAAATTGAAAAGCGGCGTACTTTTGGAATTATTTCACATCCAGATGCAGGAAAAACGACTTTAACAGAAAAATTATTGCTATTTGGCGGCGCAATTCAAGAAGCGGGCGCAGTAAAAAACAATAAAATAAAAAAAGGAGCAACTTCTGATTTTATGGAAATTGAGCGCCAAAGAGGAATATCAGTTTCAACCTCTGTTCTAGCTTTTAATTACAAGGATAAAAAAATAAATATTCTTGATACGCCAGGTCACAAAGATTTTGCGGAAGACACTTTTAGAACTTTAACCGCCGTTGATAGCGTTATTGTTGTGATAGATGTCGCAAAAGGAGTCGAAGAACAAACGGAAAAATTAGTTGCTGTTTGCAGATTAAGAAACATTCCAATGATAGTTTTTATCAACAAATTGGATAGAGAAGGAAAAGACGCTTTTGATTTGATGGATGAAGTTGAACAAAAGTTGGGTTTAAAAGTAACACCATTAAGTTTTCCTATTGGAATGGGTTACGATTTTCAAGGAATTTATAATCTTTGGGAGAAAAATATTAATCTTTTTAGTGGGGATAGCAGAAAAAACATAGAAGAAACCATAGCTTTTTCGGATTTACAAAGTATTGAATTGGAAAAAATTATTGGTCAGAAACCGGCAGAGCGACTTCGAGAAGAGTTAGAATTGATTGACGAAGTATACCCAAAATTTGACCAAAAAGCTTATTTAGATGGGAATTTACAGCCTGTCTTTTTTGGTTCAGCATTGAATAATTTTGGCGTTCGTGAATTGTTAGATTGTTTTATAAGCATAGCGCCTTCTCCAAGACCAAAAGAATCTGAGACCCGTTTGGTTGATCCAAGAGAAGAAAAACTGAGTGGATTTGTTTTTAAAATTCATGCAAATATGGATCCAAAACACAGAGACAGATTGGCATTTGTAAAAATTGTTTCTGGAACATTCGAAAGAAACAAGCCCTATTTACACGTTAGACAAAATAAAAATTTAAAATTTTCAAGTCCAAATGCATTTTTTGCTGAAAAAAAGGAAATTGTTGATATTTCTTATCCGGGCGACATTGTAGGTTTGCACGATACCGGAAATTTTAAAATTGGGGACACGCTTACCGAAGGTGAAATAATGAGTTTTAAAGGAATTCCAAGTTTTTCGCCTGAGCATTTTCGCTATATAAATAATGCTGATCCTCTAAAATCTAAACAACTTGAAAAAGGCATTGACCAATTGATGGATGAGGGAGTTGCACAGCTATTTACTTTAGAATTAAACAATAGAAAAATAATTGGGACGGTTGGTGCTTTACAATACGAAGTAATTCAATACAGATTAGAGCATGAATATGGCGCTAAATGTTCTTATGAAAATTTCCCCGTTCATAAGGCATGTTGGGTTAAACCTAATGATGCAAAAAGTATGGAATATAAAGAATTTCTGAGAATAAAACAAAAATTTTTAGCAAAAGACAAATACAACCAATTGGTATTTTTGGCAGATTCTGATTTTACAATTCAAATGACGCAAAACAAATATCCAAATGTAAAATTATATTTTACTTCGGAATTTGAGTAATTTTCAAGATAAATCTACAAAACTAAATGATAGGGCTAAAAAGATAATCTTAACTTAACATTAGGTATAGATTAACGTTATTTTTTGTTAAAATTATAAAAAAAAATATATTAAAATTTTTTTTAGAAAAAAAAGTATTACCTTTACAAAAAAAAAGTTTGAATACTAATTAAAGATATCATGAGAAATAATTACAAGAAATTCTTACTTTCAATAATCACATTGATAGTAAGTTTTGCAAGTTTTGCACAGTTACCAAATCCTGATCAAGCAGGCGAACCAGGAGATCCTCCGGCACCGATAAGCAATCAATTGATTATTCTTGCTGTTTCAGGGATATTTTTTGCATACTACATATTTTCAACTAGAAACAAAAAAGCATAATACAAATATTTTCGAAAATGCACTAAAAGTAAAAAATTAGTGCATTTTTTTATTTACACCCTAAAATTATTTATTATTTTGTTTTTTTTTAATAAACAAAAAACTCCACTTAAAGAATTACTTTCATCAGGTTATACCGATATACATTCTCATTTAATAGCGAATGTTGATGATGGTGCAAAAACAAACGAGGACACAATATTCCTAACAAAATCGCTCATCGATTTTGGCACAGATTCTTTTATAGCTACTCCTCATACAATGCAATTTGTCTGGGATAATTCAAAAGAAAACATTTTAGAGAAACACAAAATTTCTAAAGAGATACTTCAACAAAACGGCATTAATGTAAATTTCAAAGTCGCATCAGAATATTTAATAGACGACTCATTTATTAAAAGATTAAATACAGAATCTCTTTTGACAATAAAGGACAATTATGTGCTAATAGAAATGTCCTATATCAATGCTCCGATTCAACTTTATGAAATCATTTTTGATTTACAAGTAGCTGGCTATATTCCTCTGCTGGCTCATCCAGAGCGATACAATTTTTATTATAATAATTTTGATGAATACCACAAATTAAAAAAGGCGGGATGTCTATTTCAATTGAATTTATTATCAATTGTGGGCTACTATGGTGAACCCGTTTTCAATGTGGCGAAAAAAATATTAAGATTAGGGATGTATGACTTCGTTGGATCAGATGTTCATCATAATAATCACATCAAGGCTTTCGACAACAAATTAATTATTAAAGATTTAAATCCATTGAAAGAGGTTATAAAAAACAATTCCTTTTTTAAATCATAAAAAAAAAGAAGTCTTAAGACTTCTTTTTTATTTTAATTATATCTAAATATTTTTGGTACCACGGTAATTTTTCTTCCTCTACACCATATCCGTATCCGTATCCGTATCCGTATCCATAACCATATCCATATCCATATCCATAACCATATCCGTAACCATAACCTTTACTGGTGGCGGTATCATTTAATAAAATTGACATATTAGGCAACTTATTTTCATTGTATAATGTTTGCGGGATTTTTAACATATTCTTATCTAAGAAATTCGCTCTTACCACGAAAATAAAAACATCTGCATATTTAGCGATTAGAAGTGTATCAGTTACAAGGCTAACCGGAGCAGTATCAACAACTATATAATCAAATTGTTTTTTCAGTTTTTCAAACAAAAATTCCACTTTGTTACTCATTAATAGTTCAGCAGGATTTGGGGGAATAACACCAGCTGGCAAAACATAAAAATTATCGTAACCATCTAATTTTACAATCAAGCTTTCTAAATCTGCATCCTTTGATGATAAATAACTAGTTACACCCTTCGCAGGAATATTCATGTATTGATCTAATTTTGGATTTCTAATATCTAATCCTAAAAGCAAAACTTTTTTACCTGATAAAGCAAAAGTACCCGCTAAATTTACTGATATAAAAGTTTTACCTTCTTTTGGGAAAGTAGAAGTTGTAAATATAGTTTTAGCTCTATTTTCAGGAACATTGTTCAACAAAAAATCTAAATTCGTTCGTACTATCCTCATCGATTCAGCTGAACTAGTTCTGCTATTAGCTTGAATCATTTCAGNAGCATTCTCTGATTTTGGGACATCACCAATAAACGGCACGTTAATTTTTCCTTCAATATCTTGACGAGATTTAATTTTATTGTCTAGAGAAAATCTAATAAACAAGAGCAAAAAAGGAATTAAAAAACCAAGTGCAATTGAAATCAAATATATAAGTTGTCTTCTTGGCGAAACAGGAGCAGGATTGGCATAAGCAGGATCTATAATTTTAGAATTTGGTGCGGTTACCGCGAGCGTTATCGCATTTTCCTCTCTTTTTTGAAGTAAATAAAGATAAAGCGATTCTTTAATTTGTTGTTTCCTACTAATTATTCTCGTTTCCTTTTCTTGCCTTGGCGCTTGTCCTATTTTCCCATTAAAAATCTTTAACTGCCCTTTAGCATCATTAATATTAATTCCTAAACTTGATTTTAGATTTTTTATTGATCTAACNATACTTAGTCGTAGGCCACTTATTTGATTATCGATATTTACGATAGTGGAATTTAAGTCCGTTGCAGACTGCAAAATTCTTGCTCTTTCTAAAACTTGAGCGTTATAAGTTATTATTAAATTATATGCATCACCCTCGTTAATAATATTAGTTGGAATAACTTCTTTATTGGTGCTTTTTTGAACCAAATCAAGCATAAAGTTAGCAACCTCTAATTTTGTTTCCAATTCTAAAAGGTTCTTTTCTGATTCCGAAGCAGATTTCAAAAATATATCTAATTCCGTCGAGACACCCGAAATCTTATTAAAAGTTTTATAACTTTCTAAATCGTTCTCAACACTGTCAAGTTCTTTAGAAATACTTTTAATTCTTTTGTTGATAAATACGTCTGTATTTTTGGCAACTATGTTTTTATCAGCAATTCCATCTTCATTATAATTTTTAATTAAAGTGTTTAAAAAGTCGACGCCTTGCTCTTTTACCTTGTCTACAATTGAAAGATTTAAAACACTACTTGTAGTTTTATTAGACAATTCAATTTTTAATTTTCTCTGATATGAATCTACTACATTATCTAATTTTGATACTTTAACTGTTAAATTGTAATTTTCATTTGATGAGAATCCATTACTATTATTTTTTGTGATGACCATAGAACCTAATTTTGAACTTAAGGTTTGTCCAAAATTATATTCACCTACACTTTTCAATTTGCTAGTAAGTAATTCAAATTTGTTTCCTGTTAAGGGTTTTATGGTAAAAGTCGTATCTCTTTTGTAAAAATAATCTGTTTTTTCAATAAAATTTACTTCTATTGGCTTATCTATATATACTTGTGAAACCTTTAGTCTTCCTTCGTAAAAATAAGTTACATTTAAATTTAATTCAAGAATTGCTTTTTTAATTAATGTTCTTGCTTTTAGTACTTCGGTTTCGTTGTCAACATTGCTTTTCACATTGCCAAGACCTAAATCAGCAAACGAAGAAAGTTCAGAAGCCAATCCTCCTTTTTTGTCATCTTTTATAAGAATTGTAGCTTCAATATTATAAGCTGGGGTCGAATATCTCAAATAAAAATAAGCACTAGTAATAGTAATAATAAAACACAAAAGAAACCATTTCCAAAAATATAAATATTTAAAAAATGCTTGTTTTAAGTCAATTCCCGTATTTTCTTCGTTTAGATTTTGAATATTTCCTGACATATTATTTTATTAAAAGTGCTACAACTGTTATCAATAAAGATAAACTTGAGATAATTACGGTTGCATTAGGTCCTACAACAGATGAATTTACCTTTGTTTTATTTGGTTCCACATAAACGACATCATTTTGCGTAAGATAATAAAAATCAGAGTTAATAAAATCTGTTTTTGTAATATCAACTCGATTAATGGTCTTTACACCATTGCTATCTCTTAGCACGATAATATTTGTTCTTTTACCAAATATTGTTAAATCACCCGCTAATGCAATTGCATCAAGAAGCGAAACTCTTTCGGAACCGATAGTAAAACTGCCAGGTTTTGCAACTTCACCAGTAACTGAAATTTTAAAATTTAATATGTTGATATTAATAATTGGATCACTTTTTAAATAAGGTTTAAATTGCTGTTTTAAATAATTAATTAGTTCGGACTTGGTTAAACCCGCCACTTTTATTTTGCCCAGCATTGGATATTCAATAAACCCCAAATTGTCAACTAAATAAGTTTGATAATCAAGTTGACCAATACCTCCTTTTATTGGAAGGGTTGAAACCACAGGAAGATTGAAACCTATACCCGCCTCCGTGTCCTTTGTGTTAACAAAAATACGCAATAAATCATCACATTTAAATTTAGACTCAAAACCAGAAGTAATTTCTTTCGCATCTTCGCTATTTTGGTAATAAGCAATATCCTTTCTGGAACCGCAAGAGCTTAACAAAAACAAAAAAATAATTAGTAAACTAAATCTATTGATTTGATTTGAATATTTTGAAAAACGCATAATTTATTTGATTATAAAATTAATTTTTTATTTTAGTCTAAACATTCAAAATTAGAATTCATACTTTTAAATTCAGGAACTATAATTTTCATTTTAGCAACAATCTCATTATTGGAAAACTGATTGGAAATTTGAATCAAATTGTCAATCATTTCCGAAATATTTTCGTAATTCTCCAATTCTTCTTGCGCAATAGTGATTTTATCATGATGAGTCGGCAAAGTTTTGGAATTATCGTTTAATAATTCTTCATAAAGCTTTTCACCTGGTCGCAAACCAACAATCTCAATCTTAATTTCCTTGTCTGGAACAAATCCAGCTAAGCGAATCATTTTTTTGGCCAAGTCAATAATTTTGACAGGTTTGCCCATGTCAAAAATAAAAATTTCACCACCTTTTCCCATCGCGCCAGCTTCTAAAACCAATTGACAAGCTTCTGGGATGGTCATGAAATAGCGAATTATTTCAGGGTGTGTAATTGTAATCGGACCACCATTAGCAATTTGCTGCGTAAATAAAGGAACAACTGAACCATTTGATCCTAATACATTACCAAAACGTGTTGTAATAAACTTTGTATTGTAATTTTGAGATTTCGATTTTAATTGTAATGATTGAACATATTTCTCAGCAATCCGTTTACTGGCTCCCATCACATTNCTCGGGTTCACCGCTTTATCTGTCGATACCATTACAAAACTTTCGATATCAAACTCACAGGATAAATCTGCTAAATTTTTTGTTCCTTGTACATTAACAAATATTGCTTGAGCGGGATTTTCTTCCATTAAAGGAACATGTTTGTATGCCGCCGCATGAAAAACCACATTTGGACTATATTTTTGAAAAACTTCTTTTATGGCAGATTTATTTCTAATGTCGGAAATAACAGTTCTTATTTTGGTTTTTGTTACCAGTTGTTTCATTTCTAAATTCAAATGATGCAAAGGCGTTTCTGCTTGATCAAGGATAATTACTTTTCTTGGGTTGAAACTTAAAACCTGTCTGGCAATTTCACTACCTATAGATCCTGCGGCTCCTGTAATCAAAACAGTTTTTCCTGTAATTTGACTGGAAATAAGTTTACTGTCTAAAACAATTGGTTTTCTTTCGAGTAAATCTTCAATTTGAAAGTTTTTAACTTTTTTCGAAATTTCGTTTTTATCTTCCCAATCTGAAATTAATGGAAGCGAATAAACTTTATAATTGAATTCTAAACATTCGTCTACAATAATTAATTTTTCCTCTTTTGTTAAACTTTTCTCCGCCAAAATAAGGGCTTCAGCATTTAACGAACGTAATAAAACTGTAATTTTTTTATTTAGATTTAATATGGGAAGATCTAGTACACGTTTTGATGAATTCTGGTTTTTTTTATCTACAAATCCAACAATTCTAAACCTTGTGGGTTTTTCCGTCTTGAGCGCATTGGCAACAGAAATTGCATTTGCGTCTGAACCATAAATTAAGGCACGAACGAGGTTTTCAGTTTTGCTTTCAGAAAAATAAACTTCAAAGGTTTGTTTTACAACAATTCGATAAATAAAAAGTCCTGAAAAAGAAAAAATAAAATTAATAAATAAACTTGCATTCATAAACAACTTTTCTTTGTTTATGATTTGGTTCATGAAATTTATTGCTATTAAAACTAAAAGTGTTATAAATAAAGCAATAAAAATTTTAACTGCATCGATGTAGGATGAATGTCTAATTATTCCGGAATAGGTCCGAAATAACCAAAAGAAAAATAAATTTATGAATAAAAAAGTTGAAATGATAAAAAAAACATACTGTTTGTGAATAGAATTTAAACCCATTCCTTTCAACATAGTATAGGTAATACATGCTGAAAAACATACAATTAACATGTCAATCGTCAGAATAACCCACCGGGGTAAATAACTGATTTTTCTTAAGTTATTAAAGGAGTTTAACCTTGCAAATGATTGACTTACAATTTTTGAGAAGCCCAACTTTTTTTCTTCGCTCAAACTAAATTAAGTTTTAATTGTTTTTTTTGACAAAAATAAGATATTATTACCGTATTTANAGTTTTTTACTGATTTTTTATAGCAAAGAAATCAAATATTGCATGCTTTATTCTATTTCTTTCAATCTCTGTTAAATTAGATCCTGATGGCAAACACAGTCCATTTTTAAATAGATCTTCACAAACTGACTTTCCGAAATACAAATATTTTTCAAATATAGGCTGTAAATGCATTGGTTTCCATAAAGGTCTGCTTTCGATGTTTCTTTCATCTAAAAACATTCTTAAGTCTTCGCGTGTTTTTCCGTTTGTTTTTTCTGGATCAACAACTATGGAAGACAGCCAATAGTTGGCAAAATATTCATCTGAAGGTGCTGAAAAAACGGAGATTCCTTCAATATCTTTAAAAATAGTTTTATAAAAATCATTCATTTCACGACGCAAATTGACATGTTTGTCTAAAACTTCCATTTGACCGCGGCCTATACCTGCACAAATATTNCTCATTCGGTAGTTGTAACCAATTTCGCTATGCTGATAATGAGGAGCATTATCTCTTGATTGTGTGGCAAAGTAAACTGCCCTTTCTTTCATTTCTTTCGTTGAAGTTACTATTGCTCCACCGCCAGAAGTTGTGATGATTTTGTTCCCGTTAAAAGATAAAACACCAATATCACCAAAAGTACCGCACTTTTTACCTTTATAAGAACTCCCCAAAGCTTCGGCACTGTCTTCTAAAATAGGAATTTGATATTTGTCTGCGATTGCTCTAATTTCATCTACTTTGTATGGGACACCGTAAAGATGAACTGCAATAATTACCTTTGGTTTTGTACCATCCTCAATTCTGTTTAAGATAGCTTGTTCTAATGCGATTGGACAGATATTCCATGTTTCTGGTTCGCTATCTATAAAAATGGGCANTGCACCTTGATATAAAATTGGATTGGCAGATGCTGAAAAAGTCATACTTTGACAAATCACTTCATCGCCAGCTTTCACGCCCAAAAGTACCAATCCTAAATGTATTGCAGCTGTTCCAGAACTCAAAGCTCCAACAAAATTGTTATTGCCAAGGTACTTTTCTAAATCAGTTTCTAATCCTGTAACATTTGGACCAAGAGGCGCAACCCAATTGGAATCAAAAGCTTCTTTAACATAATTTTGTTCGGTTCCACCCATATGTGGTGATGACAGCCATATTTTTGAATTACTCATCTTTGATTTTGTTGTATTGTTTACCACTAAAAGGTTCAGTTGTTGCAACGTTAGCCGCATTTATACCATCGCTTACAAACACTTTAAGTGCGGTTTTAAATAGTATTTTTATATCAATCATTAACGACATATTGTCAACATACCAAACGTCTAATTTAAATTTTTCATCCCACGAAATGGCATTTCTTCCATTCACTTGCGCCCAGCCGGTTATACCTGGTTTTATTTCNTGTCTTCGGTTTTGAAATTCGTCGTACAAGTGCAAATAACTTGTTAATAATGGTCTTGGACCAATCAAACTCATATCTCCTTTTACTACATTTATAAGTTGAGGAATCTCGTCAAAAGATGTCTTTCTTACAAACTTTCCAATACCAGTTAATCGAAACGAATCAGGTAATAAATTTCCTTGAACATCTTTTTTATCGTTCATTGTTTTGAACTTTACTATTTTAAAAACCTTTCCATTTTTTCCTGGTCGCAATTGAAAAAAAAATGGTTTTCCATCATTTGTAATAAACAAAAGGATAGTGAAAATTATGGAAAATGGCAAAGTCAAAATCAATCCAATTAATGAAATAAACACGTCACCAATTGGTTTTACAAAATTTTTATACATTCTATTTATATTATTCAGAATTTAAATTAAAGATAACGCTTTTAAAAAATTTGATAATTAATTTTGTTTAAAAAACACCAAACTACCCCTATTGATTTTTTAAAAGTTATAATTTTTATGTTGTAATTTTTTTAGTTGTTTATTTTTTTCAGAATAATATTTTTGTTTTTCGACTTACAAAAAAAACTAACCAATACTATTTAATGGGCGGTTAATTAATTTATCAGAAGTAACATTTTGTTTTAATAAATCTTTTAAATTTTCATGATTCTATTCCAAAAGAAACCTAAAATATTTTCTTTTCTTTAAATTATGCATTTAATTCCAAAACTAAACTGATTTAAATACTTCTATACATGTTGATTATAAATCCACAAAAAATATACTTCTTAAGCAAATTTTAATTAATGCATTACTGTGCTTAATTCTATTAAAAAAATTTCTTCATGATTATTATTCTGATTAAATTCAAATTCTTTTTTAAAAGGATGAGAAAAAGACCGTTTATAAGTTTTGATTATTGACAATTTTGAAATGTTGTGATCAAATCTTTGAGGATTCTTAACATAGACATTCTTAAATTTGCTCCAACCCTCCTCTAAGGCGCCTGTAATATTGGTATTATTTGCATTATCAACTTCATTTTTTTTGCATTATCGTTCATTTCTTCACGAAAATTTTGTTTTCATCTTATAATAAACTCACAATAAATACCTGAATAATAATTGCTGATAAATTATTACTAGCAATGCTGAACTTGACCTTTATTAATAAAATTAGCTGTCATAGGATTACTAATTTTTCGTTGTTTTGACATCTGTTTTATTAACGAAATTTAATAAACACCAAAAAAATATAAGTTCTTATTTTAACACTCCAAAAATATTAATATTTAATTTCTTTTGCAGGGCTTCCAAAAACAGTTGTTTCTCGTTTAACTTTTCTAATTATTAAACTACCAATTCCTACAACCGACAAATCTTCTGCTTCTGCATTCTGTATAAATTTTGAATGAGCTCCGACCAAAACTTGATTATGAATTTTTGAGCAACCAGCAAAAAAAGAAAAAGAATTAATTTGGCAATATTTACCAATTTCAACATCATGCCCTAATACGACTGAGCTTTGCAAAAACGAAAAATCTCCAATCACCACATCACTTGCTAAAACGCAAAATGATTTTATTGCCACTCCCACACCTAGTTTTACACTTGGAGAAATTACAACGGTGGGATGTATTAAATTTAGAAAACGGCCACCTTTCGCAAGTATAATTTCTACACATTTTTTCCTGTCTTTTACACTTCCTATTCCACAGAAAAAAACATCTCCATTTTCAATCTTATAACTAGATATTGTTCCGAGAATTGGAGGATAGCCCAAAATTTCAATTTCAGATGGATTGTCGCTTAAAAATCCTTTGATAAAAAAATCTTGATCAGTACCATAACAATAATTTGCCATGTCATAAACTTCTCTCGCAAAACCCCCAGCCCCAATAATTATTAAATTTCTCATATTATTTTATTGAATACCCGCCATCAATTGTAATTAAACTTCCTGTTGTCCATTGTGACGCATCTGACATTAAATATATTGTTGCGTTTGCAATATCATCTGGTTTGCCAAATCGCCCCATTGGATATTTCTTTAAATGCTCTTTTAATGATTTATCATCAATATTACTATTTTCTAAAATTTTAGTTTCGATAAAGCCAGGTAATATAGCATTTACTCTAATGTTTTTGGATGCAAGTTCTAATGCTAATGCTTTTGTGAACGAATTGACTGCTCCTTTGGATGCAGAATATAATGAATTTCCAATGTTTACATAACTTGACGCCACAGATGAAATAAAACAAATCGACCCTCCTTTTTTTATTTTTTTCTGACTTAAAATTTTTTGAATCAACATCACAGAAGAATTAAAATTTACATCAAACACCTCTTGTAGCTGTTGCTTTTTTATAAAAGCAACTGGCACTGTTTTTACAATTCCTGCATTAAAAATAATGCCGTCTAAAACAGGTAAATCCGCTACCAATTGATCTAAATCGGAATCGCTTTGTAAATCTGCAAGTAAAAAATTATTGCCTTTATTGGTCTGTAATTCGGAGATTGTATCTTGAATTCCAGACATGCTTCGTCCTGTTACAATTACGTTTGCACCCATTTTTGAGCAACTTACAGCAATAGATTTACCAATTCCAGCAGAAGAGCCTGTGATAAAAACAATTTTATTTTCTAAACTAAAAGGATTATAACACATTTATTTATAATTTTCTTAAAGTTATCTTGCCGTGTAACCACCATCCACAATGATATTTTGTCCAGTTATCCATTTTGAAGCATCTGATAATAAAAAAATTGCCGAATTAGCTACATCTTTTGGATTACCTAATCCCAATGGAAATCCCTCTATTCGCTTTAATTTTTCTTCTTCCGGCAAAGAATCTAGGTACCTAATCATCATGGGGGTTAATATAGTTCCCGGTGAAATACAATTTACATTAATATTTTTGGATGCTAATTCTAAAGCCATTGACTTTGCCCCAGCTACCAAGGCCCCTTTCGAAGCTGCATATCCCACAACACCTGCTCTGCCTATTACGGCAGTGATAGATGAAACAAAAACGAAACTGCCTTTTTGAGCAATATTTTTCTTTTTAGAAACCACTTTTGCTAAATCAAATCCGCTAATTGTATTAACTCTTAAAATATTCCCATAATCTGATTCTTTCATTACACTTATCGGCAAAGTCTTTTCTATTCCGGCGGCATGGATAAAGCCATCTATTTTACCTAGTTTAATTACTGCCTCATCAATGATTGTAGCCAAGGAAGGTAAATCATCTAATAAATCTATACTGTAATATAAATGTTTTCCTTTTGAATTATCATTAGAAACTTCATTTAGCTCATCGTAAACCTCCAATAATCTTTCATTATTTCTTCCTAGAAGTACAATCTTTGCGCCCATTTTGGCACACTCGATAGCGCAAACTTTGCCTATTCCAGATGAAGCACCTGTTACAACAATATTTTTATTAAGTAGCGTAAATCTATCCATATTATACTTCTATTAAATCAGGACAAATAATATTTTTTGTTTCAAAATAAGCAGTTGCCCAAGATAGCCCACTCCCAAAACCACACGCTATTAAATTTAATTTTTTTGTCCTAAGATGCGAACTGATCTTATGCACCATTGTTAACGGAATAGAGGAACAAGAAGTATTTCCGAATTTTTCGTAAGAAGTTGGCACTCTTTCTTCTTCAAACTTAAGTTTACTACTCACTTTGTCAACTATCATTTTATTGGCCTGATGTAACAAAAGAAAATCAATATTTTCATTCTCTACTTGGCTCTTCTCCATAAGTAATGTGATACTTTTAGGCACAGTTGTAATCGTAAAGGTAAAAACTGCTGCACCATCCATTATATATTGCAATTTATTTCTAACAACGCCTTCTTCAAATTTGACCATATCTAAAGAATTTAAGTTAGTTTGACTTCTAAAACCTCCATCTGGAATATTAATAGCTGAAAATTTTGATCCATCTGTACCTGAATGTACTTTAAAACCACTACTTCCTGGAGAAAATTCTATAGCTGTTGCTGACCCAGCATCTCCAAAGAGAGGATATGTACTTTTATCTTGTTTTGATTTTGTTTTGGTAGTTGTTTCTCCAACCAGAAGTAATCCTTTTTTAAAGTTACCTGATGAAATCAAAGAACCCATAATTGACAATCCATATACCCATGCAGAACACCCGAGCGTGACATCAAATGCATGACATTCTTTTGACAAACCCAATCGATTTTGCAAAATACAAGATGTTGCAGGAACAATAAAATCTGGAGTCTGCGTAATAAAAATTAAACAATCTATATCTTCTTTACCCCAATTCAAGTTTGAAATTAATTTTTCTGCGGCATAATAGCACAAATCTGAACTTGTTAAATCGTCAGACACCGTTCTCTTTTCAACTATCCCTGTACTTTTTATAAATTTAGTAGCATCATCAAGGTTTGAAAACAAACTTGAATCTATATTTTTTTCAATATTTTTTGGCACACATGCTGCAATACCACTAATTATAACATTAGGTATAGTCTGAAAAGCCATATTTAAAAATTAAGTTTTATTAAAATACTTATTTAGAAGTTCGTTTTTTAACTTCTTCCATCAAATCCCCAACTGTCAATATTTTTTTAAATTCATCAGTTTCAATAACGATATCATATTCGTCATCTAGCATTGCAATAATAGATAAATAAACTAAAGAGTCCCACTCGTCGTATTGTCTAAACTCATCAGTTAAGTTAACATTTTTATCTTCTAATTCTAGAACTTCTTTAAATAATTCAATGAATTTTGTCTCCATATTTTTGTTTTTAATATTAGTATTAGTTAAATCATTATTATTTCTGGACAAACAATGCCATCTGTTTCAAAGTATATAGAACCCCAAGACAAACCCACCCCAAAGGCACAAGTCATTATTTTCAACTTTTCATTTTGTATTTTGTTAGATAATCTAGTAACGATTGTTAAGGGTATAGAAGAGCAAGATGTGTTTCCATATTCGTCTAAAGAATAAGGTACTTTTTCACTTGGAATTTTTATTTTATTTCTAATTTTTTCAACCATAAATTTATTTGCTTGATGAAAAACAAAATAATCTATTTCTGCAAGATTTAAATTGTATTTTTCTGCTAATGCAAAAACACTTCTTGGCCCTTTTGTTATTCCAAAAGTAAATACTGCGGCGCCATCCATAAAAGTTTGAAGATTATTTCTCCTACTTCCATCTTCGTATTCTTTATAAATTTCAGATTCTGGAGAGTAAAAATTTCTAAAACCGCCATCTGGAATAATAATTGCGCCATGCCCTTTTCCATCAGTGGAAGTATGAACCATTATTCCATCAACACCTTCTACAAATTCTATGGCAGTTGCGGTTCCGGCGTCACCAAATAGAGGATAGGAACTTTTATCAAAAGGTGATTTGGTCATTGTTGAAGTGTCCCCAGCAAGTAATAAACCTTTTTTGAAACCTCCATTTTGCAGTAATGCTGAAATTGTTGCCATTCCATGAATCCAACCAGAACAACCCAATGAAATATCCATTGTAAAACAATCATTTGAGAGCCCTAATTTGTCTTGCAAAATACAAGATGTTGCAGGAAAAATATAATCACTTGTCTGTGAAACAAATAATAAACAATCTACATCGTTTTTATTCCAATTTAATTCTTTTAATAGTTTTTCAGCGGCAACTAAACACATGTCAGAAGTTCTTATAGATTGACCTTTTACAGTGTGCCTTTGCTTTATACCAGTCGTTTCGATGAATTTTATTATCTGCTCTGAATCACCTAATAAATTCAAGTTTTCATTATTTTCTATGTGTTTTGGTACACAAGCTGCAAAGCCTTGTACTTTTATATTTTTGAAATTCTGAAAACCCATTTAATTCTATTTTTATATACAAATATAAGCCAATATTATTAATTAGCAAATCAAAATTTTTAATTTTAAGTTTGATTTTTTAATTTTAAAATGCACAAATTAATCTTTTAAATAGCAAATTAATTAAGTAACTATTTAAGAAGTACAAATCTAAAATAAATTTGATGTTATTTTAATTTGATAATGTAGATGATTTAAGTCAGATAAATTTTATGTAGTTCTTGCCAAATCATTTCTCGATTAAAGTTTTTTGCCCAAACCAAACCATTAGCACCAAATTGCTGCCTCAAGCTTTCGTCTTCAGCAAGTTTTGACATCGCTTCATGCAACTTTTTTTTATCTTTCACAGGTATCAAAATACCGTTAAAACGATCAGAAACAGCGTCAATTGTACCAGTTCCCGTGGTAGATATTACAGGAATTCCCATTGCAGCAGCTTGAACCAATACATTCCCAAATCCTTCCCACCAAGCTGGCAATACAAAGACATCCATAGTCAATATGTATCCCGGAACATCTTCTTGTTTTACCCGGCCATAATTAATTATTCCCGGATGATTGTCTATTTTTTGAATTAATGACTTATCGTCAATTTGACTTATTTCGAAAGGCCCAACTAAAAACAATCTTAGATTTTCATTCAATTGGTACATTTCACAAAAAACCTCATAGAGTTCATTAATGCCTTTTCTATCAACAATGCGACCTAAAAACCCAAAAACCAACTTATTTTTTAAATTATATTTTTTTTGAAGTTCATTTTTTACATTTTGGAAATTTAAATCATTTGGATTAAACAGTGATAAGTTTACTCCATTACTACTTCCTTTGTTGATAACAGTAGATTTATTTTTTTTAAATATTTGGTGTTTTATTCCCAAATTTTCTACTGAATTGCTTATGCAAATGACCTGATGTGCAAAAAGAGAAGTTACTTTCTCCATTGCAATTAGCACTTTTCTTTTATTCCCTTTCTCGTGTTCGAATCTAAATCCACGACAAGTATAAATGCGTTTAGGTACGCCAACTGCGAAAGCAGCCAACATTCCTAACAAAGAAACCTTAGGCGTTCCAAGGTTAATAATATCTGGTTTTATTTTTTTAAAAATCTTATATATTTTTAAAAGTGTTTTCAAATCCTTCAAAAGAGATATCTCTCTTTCAATATCAATTATCAAGTGTTCGCAACCTTCATTCTCGCAAAACTTTGCTGACCTTTCACTGTAAGGTGCCAATAAAAATGTTTGATATCCTTGCGACTTGTAAAATGCCATCTGTCCTAACAAAAGATTCACAGAGCCTTCTGCCGTGATGCCTATAATGAGTTTTTTACCTTTCATCTAGAAAATCGTTTGTTGCGAGTTGATAATAATTTAACAAATTTTGAAATTGCACATCATTACCTCCCTCAATAGAATTATGCTGTACTAACTTAATATTTTGAGTTTGACCAACATTTATTAAATCTCGTGAAAAAGTTCTTAAAGCCATCACTTTAGTTTCCTTTCTGTGGGTATGTATTTTTAACCACATGTCGTCTGCAAAAAAACACAATTTCTTTAGGTTGGAAATGTCAAAAATATCTTGATGATAAGAATTGGGTGGATACAAAACCCCTCCGACACCAGTTGCTACCGCAAGTGAAGATGGTTTCTTGCTAGAATAATTATGATGCCAATTTTTATATTTTTCAACAATTCCATTTTTGAAAATAATTTTATGGCCTCTATTGCAAACAATGGCATCAGGATATTTCTTATGAGCAAGCACTAATGAAGATATAGTATTTTTAGGATAGAACTCATCATCGTCTAAAGTAATTACTAAATTATCTTTTTGACTTTTAAAAGCATAGAAATATTTTAAGTGTGATCTCAAATTATCTTCGACAAATTCAATTTTTAATCCTCTTTCCTTTTGAAGTTCTAATGACTTTGGAATTTTTTGATCGGGAAATTCATACAGCGTCAACCAAAGCGTAATTGAGTCGGCCTTTACTGATTGATTAAAAATAGTTTCAATTGTAAAATGCACCTCATCAATTCGAGCTGGAAATGATGTTAAACTTACGTCAATAACAAAATCTCTTTTTTCATAATTAATTCCGGCGGCTCCAGCGTTCTTNCATAAAACTAACTCATTTAAAATGCTTTTACTGAAAAACCGTTTGAAAATTAATAAATATATCCTATTTATTATTTTATGCAAAAGAGCTGGTTTTTTAAAGTTGGGTAAACTAAAATATATTTTATAAATCATTGGTTAATTCTAAAAAGCTGTTATATTGTTTCACTATTTTTTCTACGGTCCAATTCTTTGCTTTTGATTCAGCTTGCTGTCCTAGTTGAATTCTTAATTGATCATCTTGCATTAATTGTTCTATTTTTTTACTCATCATGTCAATATTTTCAAATGGGATAACTTCTCCATCAACTGTTGGCGTAATAATTGACTCGTAGGCAATACAATCAAAACAGATTACAGGTAAGCCTGCCGACATAGCCTCTCCCAAAGCATTTGGAAATCCTTCAACAACCGAAGGCAAGACAAAAATAGAAGCTTTGTTGAGCCATTCGTCTATCTCGGTAAGAGCTCCTAAGAAAACCACATCATCTTCAATTGCTAATATTTTGGTTTTTTTTTGCATTTCAATTAATTGCGGTCCACTTCCTGCCATAATTAATTTCCAATTGTCCTTATTCTCTATTTTTGCAAATGCTGTAATCAATGCTGCAGGATTTTTTTCCCAGGCAAATCTTCCAGCATAAAAAATGATTTTTTCGCGTTCTAAATCCATTTTTTCTACTGATCTTATGGCATTTGAAATTATAACTTGTCGAAAACCCGCACCAAATTGATTAAACTTTGCATCATAAGCTCTTTGGGTTTGTGCGATAAACCCTGTTGCTTTTGGATACATCCATTTTTTTAGAAACCTAATATAAAAAGCAAATTTGTAGTCGGAGCTTGTTCGATCAGAAATGTAAATTGGTATTTTAAATTTATGTGCTGCTAACAATACCAATGGATTAAAAAAATCTCCAAAACTCAAAATCTTATCGGGATTTTGTTTTTTTATTTGTTGATGAAGGTAAATAACTAATTTTGGATAAAAAAATATTTTATTCAATATGCCACCTGAACGACTAAAATTCGGTTCTATGATTTTAATATTTGAATTAAGATCATAAAAGGGCTTACTTTTTAAACAAGAAAGATAAACAACTTCAAAATTCTGTTGCGCCCATTCATTTGCTAAAACTGATAATGCCCTTTCTATGCCCCCCATTTTTCTAGAAGGTGCAACAATTAAAATTTTCACTAAACTATTTTTCGCATCCAATTTATACCTAATTTAATTGTTTTTGCAGGCACTCCACCTATCAATGCATTATTTTCAAATTCTTTGCCAGGTACAACACTTCTAGCTGCAATAATAGCATTTTCATTAATAATTGCTCCTTTGTTGATATAAACACCATTTCCAATCCATACGTGGTTTTCAATTCTCACATCTCTTGCAGGATTAATTCTACTTCCTGAATTTACATCTATTATTGAATGAAAATCTGATGTATTAATTGTTATGTCTCTAGATAACATGCAATCTTCACCTATAAATACATTTGTTTCTTTTTCACCCAATTGAATTTTTGCAGAACCAATTGTAGCGCCTTTCCCAATTTTAAGGACACAGTCGCTACTTTCAATCAAAATGTTTAAACCTTCATATGCTTTTACATTGTCTGCTAAAATTATCTTATTGTTACTTCCAATAATTTCAATTTTTGTGTTTCTTAAAGTGCATCCATTACCTAAAACTATAATGTTAAATTTTCCTTTAATTTGAATTTTCGCCAATAGAATTGTTGACTTTCCAAATGATAATGTATTTTTATTTGCTAATATTAATCTGTAAAAAAGCAATAAAAAAAACGATAATATATTTCTAAAAATTGTTAACATTGTTGCGGTGTTTTAAAAGATTGTCTGTATTTATAAGAGCCGTAAGTTGTTACGTTTTTAATTAGTTTGCTGCAATAAATTAATGCAAATTATTATTTTTCTTACAGATAATAATCAGTTAATATTTTATTTCCGATTTCTAAAGTCATCTTTTAGATAATTTTTAACTTCGCTTGCAACCTTATTGGAAAAAATTGTAGCTCCTTTTAAATTTAAATGTAAGACGTCATTAAATAACTTCGGGTTATTTTTAAACGTGGAGTCTTGTAAATGACTAACATAAGCTATTTTTTTTTCTGAAGCTAAATCTTGTAACGTTTTATAAAGATTTTTTGGTGTATTTGCAAAATAGGGTGAAATAGTTAAAATTAATATGATATTATTTTCTTTTGTTTTACAAATAAATTTTCTAATTGTTTCTATTTTATTTTTATCCAAAATTAATTTGTCAGTTTTTAAGCGTGATATTGAGTTTTTCCAAGTGCCATTTTTAGATCTAAACCCATCAACATTCCCTCTACCACCCGCAAAATGACTAGTTATCATTTTAAATGCTTTTGAGTTGTATCTATAAAGATTTGATTGTAATTTTATTTCTTCTTTGAAACCTTTTAAAACCAAGAGCGAATCAAATTCTTTAGAAATTTTGTGATAAAATGGGTTGTGTTCTTCTAGAATGTCCAATCCAAATATCCCTTCGTGTTGATAAAAGTCTCTGTAATCAATATCTAGCAAAATAACTTTTGGTTTGTATCGCTTTAAAGTGGCTAATAAAACACCATAATGATAATAAATTCCTGAACCTTCTCTACCGCAATTATATACGGAAAGACCCGTCGAATCTTTCATTATTTTTGGTATGTAGTGATAAGCTGCTCGTGAAGATCCAAAAATAAGCAAATCTTGATTGGTTTTATTCATAATATAATTTTCTTGATAACAAATGCCTGAAGGTGACTTTTGGTAAACTTTCTCAAAGATTACACCAGACAAAAAATCAACAAAAACAACTATTATTAATACTATTGCTATTTTGACGATATATTTTATTGTATTAGTCATTTTTATATTTATTAAAAAAAATTAAAATTGAAAATAAATAAATTGTCCTGAATCAAAAACACCAAACAATATAATTAATATGATCAGAAAAGCATAAATAGTTAGTCGAATGCTTGTGTTTTTAAAAAAACTAAATTTATTTAAAAAATACTCTTCTCTCAATTCTTTTAAGAATAGTAATGTTAAACCTAATATTGCTGCAAAAAAGACTTCCCAATTTAAAAACAAATTAAAATGTCGGTCTGAAAATATTTTTTTCACAATTAGGAATGCATCGCTGACATTATTGGCTCTAAAAAATATCCAAGCAAATGCACTTAATAAAAAAGTCGTTATTATCTTGATGAAATTTAATAAATAATTATTCCGAGAGGGAAATATAAAAGAATTAAAACTGTCTCTTTGTTGTTGCGTAACGATAGCGAAAACCAAATAGAAGCCATTTAATGCTCCCCAAATAAAAAATGTCCAATTGGCACCGTGCCAAATCCCACTTATTAAAAAAACAAAAAATAAATTAAAAAACCATCTGTTCTTTGAAACTTTATTTCCTCCAAGAGGTAAATACAGATAATCTCTGAACCACGTGCTCAAAGAAATGTGCCATCTTTTCCAGAATTCTGAAATTGATTTAGCAAAATAAGGTCTTCTAAAGTTTGTCATCAAATCGAAGCCCATGATTTTTGCACATCCAATGGCTATGTAGGAATAGCCCGCAAAATCGCAATAAATCTGAAATGTGAAGAAAAACGTTGCGAGCAGCAATGAAATACCTGTATGATGATCTACATTATTGTAAACAGCATTCACATAAATTGATAACCTATCAGCTATAACAACTTTCATAAAAAAACCCCAAAGCATTAATTTTGATCCAGCAAATAAATTATCGAAATTAAATACTTTCCGTTCGTGAAATTGATGCAATACGTTTTGTGGTCGCTCAATTGGGCCTGCAACAAGTTGGGGGAAAAACATTACGTACAAAGCGTAAATTCCAAAATGTTTTTCTGCTTTTTGATTGCCTCTATATACCTCAATTGTGTAACTCATTGCTTGAAAAGTGTGAAAAGAAAGTCCAACAGGCAGTAGTATCGATAAATAAGATAAACTGTTCTTTTGACCTAATAAATTCAATAAAGTTTCTATGTTTTCTATGAAAAAATTGTAATATTTAAAGACACAAAGTACCGAAATGTTGGTTATTAAGCTTATTATCAAATAAATCTTTCGCCTTTTGTCTTTACTGTTTTCAATTAGCAATCCTGCAAAGTAATCAATAACGATTGTTCCTGCTAAAATTAAGATGTAAATTGGAATAAAATACATGTAAAAATAGCAACTCGATAATAATAAAATTACCCATCTAAACCTGTGAGGTGAAGCAAAAAACAACAAACATACTATAGGAAAAAATAGTAAAAAGTCGAAAGAATTAAATAGCATTGAATTGTAATATTTAAATTGTTTTAGAGTATTTTTGAACTAATTCCGACGAAGATATAAATTTGACATCAGGCCATTTTCGAATGATATTTGCAAATAATAAATCTAAGTTTTGTAAGTTTTGATTTCTTTGAAGTTCATCCAATCCACCTACGAAATTTATACGATGTGTTCCAATTATTGCAGGTTTTTTCCACTTAAATGCGATTTCTATACTCTCCATACATTTTGACAACCAATCTACTTTAGCGTTTAATGAGGGTTCAAACAAGCCATTGCGAACAAAATACAGTTGTTTATGATTGTTCTTCTGACCAATATAATGGTAGATTTTTTTAAATGGTTTTCCTGGTATTGGAAAGTTTTGTAAAAAAGATCCTTGAAAAGCCAACAAATTAGCATCAAACATTTCCTGTTCTATTTGATTATCCCAAACATAGCAAGGCGCAATTGAAGTTATTGATTTAAAACCAAAAGAATTTTCAAATTGATTTAATCCTAATCTAATATTCTCTTTGATAAATGTTAATTCTTCCTCATTATCATAGTCGTAAGATGCCATCAAATTGTGTCTTCGATTTTGATTGCCCATTTCATCAATTGCAAAGCATTTTTTATTAAAAGCATAATGATAACGCTTATCTCCAGCTTTCAAATATTTCATCCATCGAACCACGTTTAAATGCTCTGAACCATGAAATTGAGGTTTAATTAAAGCTTGGTTCACTCCTTCTTGCATAATTTTAAACGCACCTTCTGAACCTTTATGTTTTCTATATGTTTCCTGAAAAGTTTCTGCAGTGTAATGCTCATAGCTTGATTTTTTAATGGCATCAAAATCTGGATTATTCATAATAAAATTAGCAGTAATAATAGGATGATTACCACTTTGATCCTTGTGATTTTTTAAAACATCAAAAAGTAAATTATAGTCTTCACTAGTTTCTATGGTATCAAATCTTGAAAACGGATCATCTTGTTTTAAAAGTCCATTTTTAAGCAATTCAAATCTTGTTTGTAGATCAGGAATTCTAATTGCTCCCCAATCATCAGATTCAAAAACAATATATTTTTGATTTAAACGCTGTCCTAAAGCGTTAACAAGATGTTTTTTTAGAGTTGCTTTCATTTAGTTTTATCATCCTCCAGCATCACTTTTGCAAGCTGCTCGCTATTTAAAAACTCGACTTGTGGGTATTTTTTAATAATTTTTGACAACAAATCATTTAAGCTTTGTAAACTTAAATCCCTATGTTCTTTGTTTATTCTTGATGTAAAATTTATTCTGTGGGAATTTATGACTGCTGGTTTGCCACATCGAAAAGCTATTTCTATTTCTTGCAAACAGCTATCAACTGGATTTTTACTGCCTTTGTATGGCTCAAATGTGCAATTTCGTCTCCAGTATTTTATACCAAATTTGTCAACATCGCCCCAGAAATTATTAATTGTTTTGAAAATTCCATTTTCTATTGGAAGCGAAAATTGACCTGCTTGATTAAATTTTACCCCACAAGCCATTAGAGTCTCATTTAGCTCCTCAAATTGTTTAGCTTGAGATGGCATAAAACTAAGGGATTTGAAACCAAATGTTTGTTCAAACATATTTAATCCCTCTTTAGTTATTCTACTTACGCTTTCTTTGTCTTCTTCTGTAATAGCCTCAAATGCTGCCATATAAATATCATTATTGGTCGTTTGCCCACCAATCAATCCTAGTAGTGTTTTATTGTCAAACGCCTCTTTTTCCATTTGGTTGTTGCTTTGTAAGACTTTCAACCATCTTGAAGGATTAAGGTGTTCTCTTCCATGAAATTG